>JACCDO010749584.1_pt1 | contig 49994 bp, 41 predicted proteins | sample 7446101 | NCBI WGS metagenome assembly JACCDO01 (sample SAMN15323440, study PRJNA562643) | freshwater metagenome | isolation source: river surface water | place: USA:Blue River Watershed | collected 2017-08-16 | reverse complement strand
GGTGTACAATCAGCTGTAGTTTTAGCAGAGGGACAACCACTTCATTTAGTGAGCTATGTTGTTGCAGAGGGTATGGAAGATGAAGGAAGTTTAAGCCAGAGGGTTAAAAGTGCGTGTCAAGAGCTTTTACCGAGTTATATGGTACCGTCTGCTTGTGTTGTGTTACCAGAATTTCCTCTAACTCCCCATGGAAAAATTGATGCTGCTGCCCTAAGAGCAGCTAAGGAAAAAATAGAAAAAAAGAAAGTAAAAACAGAAGAAGAAAATACAACTGAAACTGAAAAATCTCTTATCAAGGCTCTTTCTAGGACATTAAAAAAGGACAATATTGACGTAGATGATGATTTTTTTACGTTGGGTGGTGATTCTATCCTGTCAATACAATACGCCAATGAAGCAAAAAAGGAAGGATTTAATTTTTCTATTAATCAGTTATTTGAAAATCCGACGGTTAGGCAATTAGCAAAGATATTTAAAAACCAGATTGACTTAAAAAAAGTTTATCCTTCTATTTTACACAGTGGAAAAAAATCAGCTCCATTGTCTTTTTCTCAACAACGTATGTGGTTTGTTAACCAGTTAGTAGCAACACCATATGTTTATAACATTCCTCTTGGAATAGATCTTCAAGGAGATTTGGATATAGAGTCCTTGCGTTATGCATTAAATCAAGTTGCGCAAAGACATGAAGTTTTAAGATCAAAAATACAGAAAAAAAATGGCGATTTAATTCAGCTTTTTGGGGGCCATTCTACAACTGAACTTGAAATGTATGATTTGACACATGTCAAAACTAAAAAAGAGATAAAAGAAAAAATTCTTGTTTTTGCTAAAAAGAAACTTGATATAGAAAATGGAGAAACTTGGAGATCTTTTCTCTTTAAAGTAAAAGATAGACACCATATTTTACTTGTTGTTATGCATCATATTGTAACCGATGGCTGGTCTTTAGGAATATTTAATAGGGATATTTCTTATTATTACAGCTTGCAGCAGAGAAGAAGAGAAGAAAATAATAATGAAACTTTGCAGTATGGGGATTATGCAATTTGGCAACAAGAATGGCTCCAGGGGGATGTATTAGGGAATCAACTTAAATACTGGAAAAATCAATTAGAAAACATACCAGTAATTACTAAACTTCCTTCTGATTACTCTAGACCAAAAAAAAGAAACAATAAAGGCAGGCACTATTCATATAAAATAGATGAAAATCTTTTAAAAAAATTAAGAGAGTTCTCGGAAAAAAACGAGGTTAGTCTTTTTATGACGTTGCTTGCAGTATTTCAACTCTTAATTCATAGGTATACCCAAGAAGAAAATATAGTAGTTGGAAGCCCTATAGCAAATAGGCATTATCCGGGAGTTGAAAATATAATTGGTTTTTTTGTAAATACATTGGCCCTAAAAACGTATTTTGATAAGGAAATGACTTTTGCAACAGTCTTAAAAAATGTGAAGAAAACGACCTTAGAATCTTATCAGAATCAAGATCTTCCTTTTGAAAAATTAGTAGAACATATGGACGTCGAAAGAAATCTAGGCTGGCATCCAATTTTTCAAATTATGTTTAGTTTTGATAATTTAAATAATGAAAAATTAGATTTTTCTGGGTTAACTGCGAAGCCAGTTGATATTGATTTGGGCATCGCAAAATTTGATCTTTCTTTACATGCTCGAGAAGAAAAAGATAGTCTTTTTCTGATTTTTGAGTATGCAGAAGACTTATTTTCTCAGAAAACAATACAGAGAATGATGGACCACTTTGTCCTACTTATGAGTCGAGCTATTCATTTATCAGATGAAAATATTCTCTCCATCAGCATGATTTCTGATAATGAACAACGTTTTTTGCGTGATTGTAGTAAGGGAGAAAGCAATACTTTACAAAGTGAAACGGTTGTTGATTTATTCGAAAAACAAGTTAAATTTAATTCTAGTGTTGCAGCTATTTTTTTTAATAAAGAGGAAATAACTTATGATGAGTTAGGTAAACGTGTTAATAAACTTGCTTTATACTTGCAAAATAAGGGTATAAGTAAAGGTTCCATAGTTCCGGTTATACTTAAAAGATCAATGGATCTTGTTGTTTCTATTTTAGCTATTTTAAAAGCAGGAGGGTCCTACTTACCTCTGGAGTATAATTCTCCGAAAGAAAGAGTAGAGATGATATTGTCAGACATTAGTGCTTCCACGATTATAACCGATAAAAGTACTATATCTAAGTATACTAGTGTTTACGGCATAGATTTAGATTATTTAAACGATAGATTAGATGAATACTCTGAAGAAAAATTAAACACGTATCTAGAACCAGGCGACATAGCCTATGTAATTTATACATCTGGTTCAACTGGTAAACCAAAAGGGGTGATGGTTGAACACAAAAACCTTATGAATTATCTAAATTGGTGCTCAAAAAATTATCCTTCCAGTGAGAATTTTGGAGCTATTCTCCACTCATCATGCGCCTTTGATATGTCTATAACGAGTCTATTTTTACCCTTAATAAATGGCAAAACATTACATATTCTAGAAGAAGAGGAAGGTGGGCAAGAACTTCCTAATTTCTTTAGTAAAGGTGATGGAAAATATAGTTTTATAAAGTTAACACCTTCTCATCTGAAAATGCTTGAATGTTTACCCCAAAAGAGATGGGAAGAGAGAGTAAAAGCGTTTGTTATAGGAGGGGAAAAACTTACTCAATCACACATTAAATACTGGCAGCGAAAATTCCCCTATATAGATTTATATAATGAATATGGGCCAACAGAAGCTACAGTAGCATGTTGTGTTTTTAAAATCTCGAAATCTTATAATTCTTTTGATCCTTTACCTATAGGAAAGCCGATAGATAACACAGAGATTTACATACTGGACGAGCAGATGAGAGCGGTTGGTATAGGAATACCTGGAGAAATTTATATAGGTGGAGTGGGATTGGCCCGGGGGTATATTAATAATCCAGAGCTTACAAAGGAAAAATTTGTACAGAACCCATTTTCTGAAGATAAGTCTTCTCGTCTTTACAAGACAGGTGATTTAGGGAGGTATTTAGAAGATGGTAACATTCAGTATTTAGGAAGAATAGATAATCAAATTAAGTTAAGAGGATATAGGATTGAGCCAGGAGAGATTGAAACATATATTGAGAGACATGAAGGAGTGAAATCCTGTGTTGTTCTAGTGAAAAAAGATAACAAAGGGAATGAGAGTTTAGTAGCATACGTAGTTTTAGAGGAGAAGGGGAAGCATGGGGAACACTTAGCAGAAAGGAAGACAGAACAATTAAGGCAAGAGCTTAGGCAAAAATTACCAGAGTACATGATTCCTAATTATTTTATTGAAGTAGATGAGCTACCTTTAAACGCAAATGGTAAAATAGATAGGAAAAAACTCCCAGAGCTTGATGCTGTTGGACGGGAAAAAGAGAGAAAAATAATACTCCCTAGAAATAATACGGAAAAAGATTTAGTAAATTTATGGAAAAAAATATTACCTACTAAAGATATTGGTATTTCTGATAATTTTTTTGAGCTTGGAGGGCACTCCATGTTAATGACGAAGGTTATTGTACATATTCTCAAAGAGTATGGGGTTGACCTTCCACTAAGGCCATTTTTTGAAGAACCTACTATAGCTAGACTGTCTCATGTTATAAAGGATAAAAAAAACTTGCTAAGTAGTGATGCTCTTCATATTTTAATGCAGGATACGCAGCTAGAAAAAGTATTAGAAAACCCTGCAAAGAGAGCTTTTTTTGTAAGAAAAAAAAATGAAGAGAGTACTATTTTGTTAACAGGTGCTACGGGTTTTCTAGGAATACACCTGTTATCGGAACTGTATCAGCAACAATATCAAAGAATATATTGTCTAATAAGAGAGAAAAATGAATTAGCAGCAACAAAAAAAATTCTAAAAGCTGCAGCACATTACGGTGTAAATATACAACCAAGTTTTATGAATATTATTATCCCTGTCCTGGGGGATATAGAAAAACCTCTTTTAGGTATATCCGAAAGCAACTACAAAAAACTGGAGAAAGAAGTTGACATAATATTCCATAATGCAGCTTTTGTTAATCATATCCTTGACTACCAGAAATTAAGAAAAGCTAATGTTTTGGGAACAAAAGAAATTATAAAATTAGCCTTTAGTCATAAACAAAAAAAGGTAAACTATGTATCAACTTTAAGTAATTATTTAATTGATTCAAATGGCTACATTGCTGAAAAACTTCCAGAAAAATGTGATTTTAAGACATTGGCTGCAGGGTATGCTTTAACGAAGGCAGTTTCTGAGGTTGTTTTGTGCAAGGCTATGAAAGAAGGTCTCCCATTAACCGTCTTTAGGCCTAACTATATACTAGGAGGGGATACAAAATCTAAGAATCTACAAGAATCTAGGCATTTATTAAGTTTGATTAAAGGATGTATACAAATGGGATTTGCACCAGATTGGGAAATGGTGCTGGATCTAAGTTCTGCTAACTTTTTAGCAATGTTAGTAGTTAGAATTGAAGAATGTGATTCCAGTAAAACTGTTTACAATTTAACGAATCCTCATAAATTAAAATGGATAGATCTTATAAAGTTTTTACAAAATAAGGGCTATAAAGTAGAGCTAATTAACGAAAAAGAGTGGAAAAAAATGCTTATGAACAATATAGATCAAGAAAATGCGCTTTATCCATTCTTATCAATATATTTACAGGAGAGAGATGCAAATGAAAAAAGTGAATCTGTTATTGTGATGGATAAAAATCTTTCTGAATTTATGAAGGAAAAAAACAAAGAATGGCCCATTATTGACGAGAGTTTCATAGAGGAAAATATTTTACCTTATCTTAATTAATTTTTATGTTGGTTTTAGGAAATGAGGCTTTTACTTTGTGATCTCCATAAACTTGCATATGGACCGTTATTCTTTAGTAGTTTTTGATGACTGCCTCTTTCTTGGACTAACCCATTTCTTATAACTAAAATTTCATTAGCATGCATAACAGCAGTTAATCGGTGGGCTATAATAATAGAGGAAGTTTTACGGGTAATTTCCTTGATGCTATTCATAATGTTTTTTTCTGTTTCTAGATCAAGTGAAGATGTAGCTTCATCAAAAATGTAAAGAGAGGGTTTTTTAAGGAGAACTCTTGCAATAATTATACGTTGTTTTTCTCCACCCGAAAGTTTAAGTCCTCTTTCTCCTACTAATGTATAATAATGATCAGGGAGTTTTTTTAAGAAAGAATCTAAATGAGCAATTTTTATAACTTTTTCTACTTCTTCTTGAGAAGCTTTTGGATTACCAAATAAAATATTATCATAAATGGTTGTGTTAAATAGAGTTGTATCTTGAGAAACTATTCCTAATAGAGAACATAAATTCTCGAATTTTATTTTATTGATATTTTTACCATTTATTAATATTTTTCCTGAATACACGTCATAAAAATTAAAAAGTAAATTAGCTATGGTTGATTTTCCTGAACCAGTTTCACCAACAATACCTATAGTCTCTCCTTTTTTTAGAGAAAAATTTATGTTTCTAAGTATTGTGCGAGAATTATCATATCTAAACGATACGTCTTTAAAACAAATATGATTTATATTATTTAAGTTTTCCTCGCTTTTTTCAGAGTTTGAAACAGTTGGCATTTTATAAATGTCCATAACGCTTGACATTTCATTGAGTCCTCTACTAATGTCTCGAGAAACAAAGCCCATATGTCCCAAGGGAACAGCTAATTGAAGAATATATCCATTAATAAGAATAAAATCACTGACATTATAAATACCTGCCACTACTTGTTTACCTGCTGTATAAGTTAATAAAGTAATTCCTAATCCTATGATAATATGATGTCCTATTCTGACCAATTCTATGCTTGATACATATTTAATAACAAGTTTTTCTCTTAATTTGAGGTGTTTATCACATTTAGCTATTTCATGTGCCTTATTATTAAAATACTTAACACTAGCAAAGTTTATTAAACTATCTACAATAATAGCGTTTGTTTCACCCTGCTGTTCATTAGCTTTTTTCTGAATGATAGTAAGCCATTTCAACGCGTGTGTAGAAAAAATAATAAAGAATGTAAGGCATACTAGGAGTATGAGTCCATAAACAGGACCATACAGATAGCATAAAATACCAGAAGATAGGAGTAATTCTATAATTGTTGGAATAACAATAAGGAAAAGCCCCCAAAATACGTCTGGTAAACCTTTTTGGGCTCTTTCTATAGCATTTGTGAGAGATCCAATCTTTTTATCAACATGAAAACTTATCGGAAGGGAGTGAAGATGGTTAAAGAAATTAGAACAAAAAAGACGAAGGCCTCTCTCCAATGGTCTCACCATGATGATTTGCCTTATTTGTTGGATACAGTGTGAAAGAGTCCAAATAAGACCAGAAGCAACTAATAAAAGAAACAACTGATGGCTCATATTGCCATTAGTTAAAGATAACTCCAAAACAATCATTTTTAAAATAATAGGAACACTAAGATTAAGTCCTATTGTTAGAAAAATGAGAACAGAAGAAAGAAGGAAGAGCTCGCGAATTTTTTCTTGTTTTACCCATAAAAAAGGTAATAAATCTTTTAGTAATTTTATCGTCATGAACTTATTGTAAATTGCCACTCTATGAGTAGATCTACAAGAAACATCCCAATGTTAAAAGGAAAAAATTCATATTGACGTTAAAAAATACTTTATTATATTTTACCAAATAATATTTTATGCTCGAATAGGGCTAATTCATGACTTCGATTATGAGAGCTCTATTGTATTTTTAATCTTAATGTCCCCTTCGGAGATATAAAATCCCTCGCATTCATGCGAAGGGAAGATATAATGAAGTCGTGATAAGATGAGGAATTATAGGAAGAATAGCCACAGTCAGTATGATTTAAAGGTGCATTTGATATGGATCCCAAAATATCGCAAACGTGTTTTAACAGGGAAAGTGGCGGAAAGAGCTAGATATTTATTACGACAAATTTGCCTCGAGCATGAAGTTTATATTATTTCTGGTAAAATGGCAGCTGATCATGTGCATATGTTTGTTTCGTACAAACCACAGCTTGCTTTGAGTAAACTGGTTCAATATCTCAAAGGTACTAGCTCGAGAGTATTGTTAGAAGAGTTTGCGCATTTACATAAGCAATTTTGGGGACGACATTTTTGGGCAAGAGGATATATGGCGATTTCTTCAGGTAATATTACGGATGAAATGATTCAACAGTATATTGATGAGCAAGAAGGTGAGCCGGTGGAGCACAATCAATTTCTAATTGATTCCTCTTTATAACCCACCAGCTTAGAGCTGGTGGTTGTTCAGTAGCACATATTGGCTATGGATCACAATCTGTAGAGGTTGTTGAAGAATTAACATTGGAACAAACTAGCACTATAACAATTCCCCAAGTTGCTGAAGGCTACGAAGATATTTACCGCCTTTTAGCTTCTGAGAATTCTCTCCGTATTAGGAACAGAGGAGAAAGTGTAATTCGGCAAGCTTGTGCTAGGGATTTTCAAGCTGTTGACTCTTCCTCTTTCTCTCCATCTTATTGGCAAGAACAATGGGCAGAAACTAGGATCAGTGGTGTAGAAGTTTAAAAAAAATGAAGATATTATAACTATGGGAATTCTCCAATCTATGGACTATAAGAGATTTGCACAAAAGAAATACCAAGATGATTGCTCGAAAAAAATGGTGTGTTACATATAAAAAAAATCCTCAAGCAATTTTACGGATTTTTTGCTTTCCTCACTCTGGAGGAGGGGCGTCAACCTATTTTCCGTGGGTAGATAAACTATCTTCTTTACTGGAATTAGTATCTATACAGCTACCTGGCAGAGAAAATAGATTTTATGAGAGATTAGTAAACGACTTAGATGTAATCACAGCTGAGCTATGTAAAGAGTTTGAGCAGTATAAAGAAAAACCCTTTATTGTTTTTGGGCATAGTTTAGGCGCTTTGCTTTGCTATGAATTTGTAAAAAGTATTCATAAGTTTTACGATGTTTTTCCAAAACATATGTTTATTTCTGCAGCAAAAGCTCCTCATTTACCATTTAGAATGAAAAAGCTTAGCCACCTCAGTGATAATGAGTTAATAAAGGAACTTTCTATTTATGGAGAGATAGATCAGACTTTAAAGGAGAACACCCAAATATTAAGTATGTTTCTACCTATCTTTAGAAGTGATTTCAGTATTGGGGAAAACTATTTTTATAAAAAAACTCTTCCCCATTCTTTTAGTATTACCGCTTTTTATGGAAAAAATGACTCTACAGTAAAAGAGGAGGAAATAAATGCATGGCAAAAACATACAACAGGACATTTTAAAAAAATTTCCTTTGAAGGCGGTCATTTTTTTATTAAAGATAAAAAGGATGATATATTAAAAGAGATAGAAAAACTATGTTTCTTTTGAACTGGGATTGATTTTATTTTTAAGAAAAGTCATAAAGAAAAAATATTGTGAATATGTGTGCGTTTTTATGAAAGAAAAGTACTATTTTAAACCAAATATTCAAGCAGAACCTCTAGTTAATCTTTGGTATGCTTGGACATACCTCATTTCTCCAGCAACCGCTTCTATGGTTTTAACAAATGCCCAAAACCAGATAATGCAATCCTATATTGAACAGCCAGAATTACACGAAGACGCTGTTAAAAGGCCTGAAATGTTGGGTGGACCATTTATAGACTTTGAAACTCGTCAAGTAAATGTCATTAAAGATTTAAAAGAAAAAACTGAAGAACAATGTAGGCATCTCTTTGATCTTGCTTCTGATATCAGGAGGCTAAAAGTTATATTGAAGACAGTTGCAAATGGTCATTCTCTTGAACCAATTTATGCTATGATTCCTCCTTCATTAAAAGGATTAGTGGAACTTCTTTATGACATGGACAATAAGCCAAGCTTCAGATTCATAGAAAGTCTTCTCTACCAAAGTAATTACAGTATTTCTAAGTTTGAGTCTGTTTTGCTAACAGAAATTAATTGTGACTACAGACCTTTTGCCCTCAGCACTCCCAGAATTCCAAAGTCGCATCAGATACATCTTAAAATTCCATTTTCAAGTTCTTCATACGATACGCTATTCAAAGCTAAGACATATCCTTTTTCGGAAGATGAAATAGATATTTTTCTAACCTCTCTTCCGGAAAAAATAGATAGAGATATTTTTCTTTCTTTGTTTACAGAGAATGAACCTCTACAGAGTAAAATTAATAAGCCACAATCTGGTAATGTTAGAATACGTTACTTTGGTCATGCATGTGTTCTTATCGAATCTGATCAATGTTCAATACTCATAGATCCTGTTCTAAGCTATAAATATCAAACTGATCTTGAAAGATTTACCTATGAAGACCTACCAGAGCAAATTGACTACCTTATGGTTACCCATGCTCATCTTGATCATGTTTTAATTGAGCATTTAATTCAGCTTAGACACAAAGTAAAAAAAGTTGTTGTTCCTAAAAATGGTACTTGTTTCATTCAAGATCCTTCTCTGAAGCTATTTTTTGAGCATCTTGGTTTTAAAGACGTAATAGAAATAGGCGACATGGAAAAAATAGAAATTCCTGGTGGAAACATAACGGGAATTCCGTTTTTGGGGGAGCATGGAGATCTCAACATCCAGACAAAAAAAGCACATCTTGTACAAATTAATGGGAAAAGTATTTTGTGTGCAGCAGATTCCAATAACATAAGCCATGAATTATATCAAAGGATTCAGAGAATCATTGGTGATATCGATGTGATATTTATTGGTATGGAGTGCAGTGGAGCTCCTCTTTCTTGGGTTTATGGATCATTATATACAGATAAACTACCAAGAAGTATGGACCAGTCAAGAAGATTAGATGGGTCTAATTGTGAAAAAGCTCTAAAACTTGTAGAATGTTTTAACTGTAAGCAAGTCTATGTTTATGCTATGGGACAAGAAACTTGGCTTAACTATGTCATGAGTGTCAAATATACCAGCGACTCAAAACCTATTATGGAATCTAATAAGCTTATTTCCGAGTGCCAAAGCAGAGGTATAAAAGCAAAAAGATTACTCAATAAAGAAGAAATAAATATATAGTTTTTAGGAGAATTATGAAACCTTTAAGGCTAATAGATGTTCTTAGAAATAAGATAAAAAATAGTCCCCAATCTAACTTTTTGACGAATATCGAAACAGGTAAGATTTATTCCTATCAAGATTTATACGAAACTGTTTCTTCTTTTTACAGTTACTTTTCTGAGATGAATTTAAAAAAAGGAAGCAGGGTTATTTATCTTGCTAATAATGACTGGTATATTTTTCCACTTATTATATCTTTTTCTCTTTTAGACCTTACTATTATCCCCATAAACCCCGCACTGCATCCAAATGATATATGCAGAATTTTTGAAGACGTCAATCCTGACCTTATTATTAGTCTGACAAAAGATATAAATATCTATCCTACTGACGTACCTTGGCTAGATATTTCTAAAATAAAAAGTAAAAAAGACTTAAAAGAAAAAACAGCTAAAAGCCCTAGTAAAAATCCTGTTTTGGTTATGTATACATCTGGTTCATCTGGTCAATGTAAAGGGGTTATGCTTTCTGAATATAATATTATTTATGGAGCAAAATCTATTATAGACTTTTATAAATTGTCTTCTACAGATAGGCTTTTCTGTGTTCTTCCCCTATACCACATGAATGCCATTATGGTTACAGGAATGGTTCCCCTCATTGCTGGAGCTGAAATTCTGATGTCTAATGTCTTCAGTTTTACAAATGCTTCTCTATATTTAGAAAGAGTAAAAGAATACAAACCTACTATCCTCAGCCTTATCCCATCCATACTATCTGTTTTGATGAAAACTGAAAGTGGTCAAGATCTTTCAGCATTGGGAGTTAATTTTAGTTTTTGTGGAGCTGCTCCACTATCTGCTAGTTTATGGAAACAATTTGAAAAAAAATTTAACATACCTGTCTACCAAGGCTATGGTCTAACTGAAACTACTTTTTGGGCAACGCTAACACCAACAGATAATACAAAAGACTACAATAGTGTTGGTATACCATACAATTGTGATCTTCAGATTAAAAAAGAAGGGAGTGAAAAAGCTGGAGAAATTGTGATAGCAGGTCACTTTGTCACAAAAGGGTATCTTAACAAAAACGAAGGATTTAATAATAGCGGCTACTTTAAGACTGGAGACCTTGGGTATATAGGAGATAATGGGCAACTTTATATTATAGGGAGAATCAAAGATATTATTATAAAGAATGGTATTAATATTTATCCACAATCTATAGATGATATTCTTTTAAAAAATTCTAGTATTGAAGACTGTGCTTCTTTGGGTATTGATGACGACATTACAGGAGAAAAAATTTGTACAGTTTGTGTTCCTGTAGAAGGAAAAAATATTACTGAACTAGATGTCAAAACTTATGCTAAAGAAAATTTATCTTCATACATGATTCCTGATAAAGTTTTATTTATTAAAAAATTACCTCGAGGAGCTACTGGAAAAATAAGAAAGAAGGAACTAATAGAAATGGTAAAAAGTGAATTGAAGAAGAAAAGTAAAAATTTTATATAAAGTACGAGAATTGTATTTTTTGTGAATAATAAAAAAAATTTAATTTGGATAGTAAGTATTGATGAAAATCTAGAAAAAAATTACTTGTCCTTCATTTCTATTTTATCAAGGGATGAAATTCATAGGTATCATCGTTATAAGGATAAAAAAGCCCAATACACTTTTCTTGTTTCTCATATTTCTCTTCGCCTTATTTTAGCGAAATATTGTAATTTGCACCCTAAAAAATTAGAGTTTGAAATTAAAGAGCATGGTAAACCGTATTTGAAAGGAAGAGATGAATTGCAGTTTAATTTATCACATTCTATAAAAAAAGCGTGTGTTATTATATCAGATACTGAAGTAGGCATAGATGTAGAATGTATTAGAAATTTTAATTATGAAGAAATTATGACTTTTTTTTCTGATGATGAAAGTTTGGTAATATACCAACAACAAAACAAAAAAGAAAAACTTATAAATTTTTTTAGAATATGGACACAAAAGGAATCTCTCTTAAAGTGTATAGGAACAGGATTAGTAGAAAATATAAAAGATATCAACATTGATTATATAAATAAAATAAAAGAAGAAAAAATATATCTTGAAACAATTTTAAGTAAAAATAAAAAATATATTCTTTCTTTTAGCTATAAATCTCCCGAAAAAAGAACTTTTTGTATCAAAAAATTTAATTTAGTTAACTTTCTTTCTTTTTAATAAATTAACGATATTAGTAATACTTCTGAAGTTATCTTCTATTAAATCCTCCTCACTAAAGACAATTCCTGTTTTTTTCTTAATAAAACTAATTAACATAATATAATCCATAGATTGGAGAATTCCCATAGTTATAATATCGTCATTTTTTGAAATTTCTATACCGCTAATTTCTAATAAATACTTTTTTAAGTCTTTTTCCATATTTTATACTCAACCTTATTATTATAGGTCTCAATACTTTTTAAAAAATGTTATAATTTTATTTCCTCTCATTAAAAACTCTTTTTCACAAACGGAGTGGAAAAGTCAAAGTAAGCAGGGTTATTAAAGTATTTCGACTTTTATTCATTTATTTTTGGTGACCATACTTTCTTTATTTCTTCAGTTTTAATAAATTACTCACTAATTCATTAATTCCAGCAAAAGAGTATTTAATCTTTGCACATATTCAGTTGAGTTGGGAAGATTTTTACCTTCTGATAAGAGAGCTTGATCATATACTATGTTTGCTAATCTTTCAAAACGATCATCGTTCTTTTCTTCTTTTATTCTGTTAATCAGGGGATGAGTTGAATTAATTTCTAAAATCGATTTCACTCCACTAAAACTATTATCTTCATTTTTTGAGAAATCGGAAGGAAAATTTGCTAGTGAATCACTGACAAAGCAAGCCGGAAAGCTTGTTAGTCTATGACTGAGTTGTATATCCTTAACCTTTCCTTTGAGCGTATCCTTAAGCCTAGTTAAGAAATCATTAAAACTATCATCAATTTTATTTTCTTCTTTTTTATTATTTTCAGTTTCTTCAACCCAGTCAAAATTAATATCACTGCTAGTAATTGATTTTAGTTTTTTTCCTTGAAATTCCCGCAGGTGCATTAAAAGCCATTCATCAATTTTATCAGTAAGTAATAAAACTTCTATATCTTTTTCTTCAAATACTTCCATATGGGGGGTATTTTTGACAGTTTCAAGATTTTTTCCAAAAATGTAATAAATTTCTTCTTGGTTTTTCAGTTTCCGGTCTAAATAATCTTTTAGGGATATTTCTTGACTCTCAGATTTAGTAGTAGAGAATCGTAAAAGTTTAGCAAGCTGTTCTCGATTGTCATAATCTTCAATAATTCCTTCTTTAAGAGTTAATCCGAACTCAGACCAGAATGTAATATATTTTTCTTTCTCCTCTTCTGCCATCTTTTCAAGAAGAGATATTATTTTCTTAGTACTAGCCTTTTTAATCGAGCTTACCAAGGAACTTGTTTGCAAGTATTCTCGTGAAATATTTAAGGGAAGATCACTTGAATCAATAATACCTCGAATAAATCGAAGATATTGAGGCAAAAACTGATTAGTTTCTTCAAGAATAAAAACATGATTGATATAAAGCTTCAATCCATGCTGTGCATCTTTTTGCCACAAATCATAGGGTGCACGAGAAGGGACATAGAATAAGCTTATATATTCCTGTTTTCCTTCAACAATATTATGAGTCCATACTAAAGGTTCAGAAAAATCATGGGATAAGTGCTTATAAAATTCTTTATATTGTTCCTCTGTAATTGTATTTTTAGGGACTCTCCAAAGGGCAGTTGCTTGATTCACTACTTCTTCTTCAAATGCCTGAATTTCTTGTCCTTCATTTTTATTGTCTGTGGTTTTTTCTGTCATGTCTTCTTGACTAGTTACAACAAGAGGTTTTTCTATAACAATAGGCCAGGTAACATGGTCTGAATATTTAGTGATAATGTGCTTGATTCTTGTATGTTCTAGGAATTCTTCGTCTTCTTTTCTTAAATGCAAAACAATTTCTGTTCCGCGTTTTGGCTTTTTTATATTTTGGATATTATATTCGCCCGTTCCTAATGATTCCCAGTAAACACCTTCACTCTCTAGAGATCCGGCTGCTCGTGTTTTGACGATAACTTTATTAGAAACCATAAAAGCTGAGTAAAAACCAACTCCAAACTGTCCAATAAGGTTGACATCTGATTTGCTTTTGGAAATATTTTCTAAAAATTTTTGGGTTCCTGATTTTGCAATCATGCCGAGATTTTCAATCACTTCAGTTCTGGTCATCCCGATACCATTATCAATGATTGATAAAGTTTTGCTTTCCTTATCAATTTTGATATAAATTTTTAAATTGGAGTCATTCTCATAAAGATCATTCTTCGAAAAAGCTGAAAATCGTAGTTTATCCAACGCATCCGAAGCATTAGAAATAAGTTCTCTTAAGAATACCTCCTTATTGTTGTATAAGGAATGTGTAACCAAATGAAGAAGTTGATTGATTTCTGCTTGAAACTTTAAAGTCTGCTTTTGTGGTTTCATCTTCTTCTCTTTTTTCAATTGCTTAAACAAAGTATAGATTTAATTTTTCGTTATTTTTATAAACTACTATCGTAAATGTCAAGTAAAATGCATGGAATTCTAGCTTATGAAAGATTGTATGTTGATCTGTAACTGACAAAAGGAGATTAAAATAATCCTATAATTAAAAAATAAAAAACTTCTTCCAACCCAGATCTAAAAACAATGACTGGAAATCTCTTCCGTCTGAAAGAGGAAGAATCTAACCAAATCATAGAACTATTAAAGTAAATAGCAACAGAGTTTAACTTACCTCTAATAATATTAAAAAAGTGTAAAGACCAATAGCCAGTAAGTTTATCTTCATTACTAAACAATAGGTTAATTCTAAACCAATCATTCAGGAAAAATTGTTAATGCTATTAACCAGTTATTTTTAGATGCGTTAATTTGTCATAAGGATCACCATAGTAATGATTTTCTTCGTCTAGGAAATCCGAATAAAAAGCCGAATGAGAAAAAGAAGATGGATCAGGACAAATGCAAAATCTATATAGAACGTCACAACAAAAGAGAGAATCTTGGCAAGGAAAAGTGATTGTGTGCCATATACAGTTTATGGGGAAACAAAGAATCCTACAAAAGATTACAAGCTTATTATCTATCGAATTAATGGGAATTTCAGGAGATTGGTTATATCTAGAAATATGTTGAGGACGGTAGTCGCAATAATCATTAAAACTTCCATCCGCACTAGCATAAAATGAATTTATGAAAAAAATATGTAAGAAAAAATTAATTATTATAAGCAAGATAATCCAATTAATGTTTTGCTGTTTATTTATTTTAAGGAGTCTATCATATTCACTCATAACTTACTAGGTATGAAGCCAGGATTCGTGAGTATAATTATCATAAGGAATTAAAAATGCCTTGAAACACTATATTTTATGAGCTTCTCCAGGAAATTGTCGCTTTTTGGGTTGAATTACAGATCTCGGGCAAATGCGACATACGACTCTAAAAAATCAGGATGCTAAAACTGAGCAGTCTTAAATTATTTCTCTTTTTTCATCATGATGATAATTTTTGAACAAGATTTAGTAAAACTTATCTATAATGCTCTTTATGCGCTGAGATAACAACCAACTGATCAGATAATCTGGTCGGCTTATTTATATTTTTCAAAAGATAGTACGAGTTTTTGCCCCAAAGCGGACGCTGCCCTTGATAACTGCTTTAAGCTGCTCCAATGATAAGGATCTTCAAGGCGTGCGATAGATGGCCATGAGGTTTCAAGTGCTCTTGCTAAATCGGCTAGTGTTTGATTCCCTCTGCTGAATTTAACCAAAAGAGCAGCCTGTACACGAGGTGAAGGAGATATTAGTATTTCGCCTTTATTGATATGTGCTCCTGGCAAAGGAATGGTAATCTCTTCATCTATACGACTTTCTAAAGTAAGAGTAAGCACCTCTTCCGCATTAAATAATGCTTCTTCAAAACTATCTCCTTCCGTACACGCCTCTTCAAAGTCAGTGAAAGATACAAAATATTTCCCATCCTCATGTTTTTCAATTTTACAAGGATAATAAATCTTCATGATAATTTTACTCCTGTTTGGCGCTCTATAGCAGCCATCAATCCTTTTCCTAAATCCTTATGACCATGGACAGGTACTGTCGTACGCTTATTACCTTTTCCTAAACGATAGTGGCTTCCTGAAGAGCGTAAGACTTTCCAGCATTCTTCCTCTAGCTTGCTGATAATCTGTTTTCCTATCATGCATACATGATATATTAATTTAGTTATATGTCAAGATTATTCTTTTAATTTGAACACGATTATGCGATGAAATTTTGCGGGGATAATCTAGAAAAAATCAAGAATTATGCGATGAGTTTGATCAAGTATTGTTCAAAAATTATCATAATGATGGAAGAGAAAAAATAATTTAAACCTATCTAGCTTCAGCATACTGACTTTTTAGTTTCGTAGTTCTTTGGTGAGTAGACCCGCGGAACTTCCCCGCGAGTCTCTCTCAGAACCGTACGTGAACTTTTCGATTTTGAGTTAGAAGCCATAAAAAAATTGATGCAAAATCAAAAGCATTTAATAAGAATACAAGCCCTACTACCAATATTTCAAAGTTGCTTTACATTAAGAGAGGAAGACGATTTTACTAATTTGTAGTCTTCATATGGAAGAAAAATTTGATTCATATCCTTCTAGAGAACAACAAAAAATAAATCAGATAAAATATTTGTTTTTAACTTATAAAACCTTCTCTTCATCTATTGATAGAAATGATTTTATTAGTTTTTGTAAATTGTTTCTTTCTCCTAATTTTAATCGTGCTTTTGTTAATGACAGGTTTATTAATAACCAGAATGAAGGCATAAAAAGATTGATTTCTATTTTTAAATATTTTTCTACACAAGATGAAAGACTTAGTTTTTTTGATTTTTGTAAAAGCGTAGCAAATGGAAATCCAGGAATATACGATACTGAAAATATCCTTATTATTTATGGAAAAGTACCTATTTTTAGTGAAGCTGAAAAGAAAAATTTGAGAAATTCTATCATAAAATTTTATGGAATGTATAAAAACATTTATGCAAGATCAACAGGAGAAAGAGGGAAGAATAGTGAGAAAGAATTTATGATTGATTTAGTTTCAGTTTATAACAATCTTCCTCAGCCAGAAGATATGTTTCGTTTTTTTGATTTTTGTCAACCATATCAATCTTTTTTTATATCTGAGGAGATCTGGGATTATGGAAAAGATTACTATTACAATGGGAATTTTAGATTAGTTTTTGACATGTATAAAAACATCCAAGATTCTCCTTTAAAAGAAAATTTTTATTCATTTATGGGTTTGCATACAAAAGCAATTCCTAATACGAAGGGTATTTTTTCTTCTTATAAAACTAGAACTTATCTTAGGTATATGAGAATAGATGGAGCACTAAAAGTGGAGAAATCCCTTAGTTCATCTCGCATACAATCTATGTACGAAACGAATATTAATTCTTTATACCTATTTTTTGGGTAAGAGATCCGTTGCTTAAAAGTATAAGGAACTCTGCAACGGCGAATGCACATGATTTTGACTCTATTTATGAATTAGATCGTTTTATTTTATGGGAAGAAACTCAGGAATTTGATGCTTCACCAAGTAATGACGGCACTACTCTCTTTGTGACGAATACAAAAGTGCAAGATTTTCTCTCTTATTTAGAAAAGGTTATTTTTATAAAACCAAGTATTAAGTTTGGAGAAATGGATCTTGGCGGAGAAGATGCCGTTAGTGTTATTAAACAAATCTTGGGTACTGAAAAAAAGAAAAGAGGTATGACAGAGGAATTTTCTCCTTATCTCAGCTCATCAATGTACTATGCAAGACCAGATTCACCACGTGGAGATGAGATGTTGGGTAGGACTTGGTTCTATATGAAAAAAATAGCCGTTGATGAAAAAGATGCAGAACTTAATAAAGAATCCATAATTTTTGCACTGCTTGATTCAGTGGAAATGTTAGGAAATTCTCTTTATACCCATTGTCAAACCCGCATAACGGAAGAGCTCATGAAGCTTCTTTCTTGGTATTTACCAGGTTCTAAACTACGGTCTTTTATTGCTGCAGAAGATTTACCCCAAGTTCAATGTGACCAAGATATTATAGATCGCATTGAGGCAGCTCCTTTTCGTGCGCAGCAATTATTTAATCATCTAAAAAAAGAAGATAGTGGCAGCATCAGGAATCTAGTAGAACGTTATATAGATCAAGGAACGGATCCGCAACTTTGGGAAAGATATGAAGCGTATTATGATGCTCTTTACCGTCGTACTAGGAATGATGATAGAGAAGGGTACAAGAGAGATGAACATATTTTGATCAGAGATGAGCGAGGAAATCTTGTTAGTGCTTTTAATGCAGATGGATCTTTACGAGAGATTCCTTTAGTAATTTATTATCAAGCAGAATTTCAAGTATTTGAACATGTATTTACACAGCTAATGAAAAGAGAATTTGAGGATAAATTATAAATCCTTATAAGATAGCTAGAAGTTGTGAATTTGAAAAATTGTTAAGAGTGTTTATAGAGAGAGGGAGAATTAATGAAAAAAGTTGTTGTTTTTACAAGTGATTGCCTTCGTCATACGTCTCTTCTTAATAGCTTAGCTAGATATGGTTATCAAGTGACGGCTTGGATAGAGCCCAGAATTGAGAAAACCCTCCAAAGACAGCTCGTGTTGCCAGATAATTTAAAATATTATTTTAAAAGGTTAAACCAAGCTGAAAATGAGATTTTTGGGCTAGAAAAAAATCTATCACCTCGTATTAAGTCCTTTTTTGTTCCTTTTGGAAGCATAAGTAACCAATATAATTCTGAAATGAAATTATACTTGGATGAAGCAAATGCAGTTATTGTTTTTGGATTTTCTTATGTAAGAGAACCTCTAATAACAAAATTGATCGCAAAAAAATCTATTAATATCCATACAGGTATATCTCCTCAATATAGGGGAGTTGATTGTAATTTTTGGGCTTTATTTGATAATAATCCTCAGTTTGTTGGAGCAACAATTCATTTTCTTGATAGAGGGCTAGATTCTGGTGATATACTTAGGTACGTCTATCTCGATTATGAAGAAATATCTGATCTCTTTTATTCTCTAATGAATATTGTAAAAAGTGCTCAAATGAGTCTAATCGATCTTTTAGAAAAAGAAAGCTTTTTTGAAAAGAAAGCCATTAAACAAAATTCTACAGAGCTTATTCGCTATACACGTACTAAAGATTTTACTGAAGAAGTTGCTATACAGTACTTTCAAAAAGAAAAAGATTTATTAAAGGCTTTTCAAATAATAAGAAAACTTAATATTGCACCATATTTTAGTGTGTAGTTTTTCAATGGTTTTTTGTTTTTGAAGGTATTTAGACATAATTTTAGAAGTACAAGAAAAACAGACGTTTTTATTATACATTGTCCTTAATTTTTTTATGTTAAAGGTAACCTCGGTGCATTACCTTTTCATATTTACGTTTTTGATGAAAAAGGCTACAAAAATTTAGAAATACATTTGTCAATATAGGAATTTAGCAAGTATGATAAAAAAACTTTTAATTATTTTTCTATTTTTTTCCATCGTAGAAGGGTCTTTTAGAACAGTGGATGATCATGCGAGAAGTTTTAAAGAATCTCAAAAACATTCAGGTTTTATGCCTGCTGTTTTAGTGATTACGGAAGTTTCAGATCAACAATACGTAGCTTCCAACGGAGTATACATTTCTCCAGGAAGGGTTATCACTCATTTTCACGAGCCTAGAGAAAAAAGTAAAATCTGGGTTATTTCTCCTTATGCAGGATGTTCTAGCGTTCCATACAAAGCTCAGTTAACCTTGGATACTGATGGTTGTTATATGTTTGATAAGATTAATGTTGATTTGGATACTCTTTTAAAGAAAAAAGAAGCTTGCAGAGAAGTTTTTTTTATAAGCTTTTCCCACCATGAAGAAATTCCTCGCGAACAAAAAACAGAAATTTCTGAAATATCAATAAGTGAAGTAACTGATTTGGATAAAGTTATTGAGGGATTAAAAATAGAGGATATTAATGACCTACCTTTTGTAAAAGATTATAAAAGCTATTTAGAGGTAGCTGTGGAGAGGCCAATATCTAATAAAAAATCAGGCGTTAAATTTAGGGGAGAAGATTATTGCATACTTAGTATTGAACCTTTTGAAGGACATCCAGAAGCTAAATTTTTAGTAGACACACAGGATGCTAAGAAAATAACTATTTTAGGACATAGCTTATATACTCATTTGTGCGATGGTACTGACTCTGTTTTTAATAATTCTATAAGAAGTATCGTAAGAAGTTTCATAGAGCAAAGAAAGTTTGGTGCTCGTAGTATAAATTTAGATTTTGAAATTCAAATGACCTGTTTTTCTCAGATTGTGCGTACCATAGGTACTAGGTTAGTTAGCGAAGTAACTCATGGGGGTATAGTAGGATATCTTCCAAATTTTGTATGTGATGATGAGATTTGGGATCCTGCCAGATCGAATCCCGAAAATGAAGCACTTATTGTTTCTGGACTCAGCGGTAGTGGTCTATATGACGAAAAAGGTAATCTTGTCGGATTAGTTTCTTGTGCACATAAGAGCAATTTACCTGAAGTTCTTCAAAAAATATTTGTAGAAGCTTTAAAAAGGAAAGATAGAGAAGCTATAAATAGAATTAAAGACTATATGCCTTCTTCTCTGAACTATCCTCTTTTGAATATTCATCAAAAAATTACCTCACAAATTTATCATTGCTTAGAAGAAAGCTCTTGCACAAAAGCAGCAAGTGGCTAATAGGCTAAATGCTTTTTTAAGAAATACGGCCCAGTTGCAAAGATTTGGTATTAGCAGTAAAGAGAATGAAAATAAGAAAAATTATTAAGGGATTAAGAAATGAGTTTGTTTAAGTACCGCCATTTCGAGTATGAAATGATCATCTGGGCGGTACGCTGGTACTGTAAATATGGAATTAGCTATCGAGATTTAGAAGAAATGTTAGCTGAACGTGGTATTACCGTTGATCACACAACTTTATATCGCTGGGTTATTTATTATGCACCTAAGATTTTAGATAAACTCAAATGGTATTGGAAGCCTACGTTGGGATATAGCTGGAGAGTTGATGAAACGTACGTCAAAATTAAAGGTAAGTGGGTATATCTTTATAGAGATTTAGATAAATGTGGTAATACAATTGATTTTTACCTTTCTCCAACTCGTAGCAGTGATGCAGCTAAACGTTTTCTGAGCAAAGCGATGAAATCTTTAAAGCATTGGGCACAACCAGGAGTTATTAATACAGATAAAAATCCTAGCTATACCAAGGCTATAGCTGAATTAAAGGAAGAAGGAAAATGCTCTGCAGAACTAGAGCATCGCCAAGTGAAGTATCTTAATAATATTATTGAGTCTGATCATGGAAAGTTGAAAAGACTTATCAAACCTACACTTGGATTTAAATCCATGAGAACAGCCTATGCAACCATAAAAGGATTTGAGATGAGAATGTTTAAGAAAGGTCGATTTGATATTTGGAAATATGGTCAGGGTATTCAGGGAGAAATCAGAATTATTACTGATAATCTTCTCGCTTTTTAAAAATAAACTGATTTTTTCAAACCCAACTTTTTTCTTTTTACAATTTGCAACATGTAGCTTGAAAGTGGGCTTATAAAGAGGTAGCTAATCTTTGTAAGCAGGAAGAGGTGACTCTGATTATGCAACGAGATTAAAAATCTGAGGCTCTGATAAGAGCCCTCTTCCCATTTGTCTCAAGCTGAACAGTATCTAAAGAAAAGCTTTTGAACTTATTCTGACTTCACATGGTTAGCTAGGACAACTTGATTCTATCAAATTAAAAAGGAGCATTAAAGATAACTATACCAATATTAGGAATTGATGTTTCCAAGAAAGATCTTTCTTTAGCATTGATTTTCAAAGGTTCTCATAAGAAATTAAAAATTTCTAATGATCTTAAAGGATTTAAAGATCTGACTGCTTGGTTAGAAAAACAGAATATTCTGCATCTTAAAGCCTGTATGGAAGCAACAGGTAGCTACGGAGAAGAAATTGCAGATTATCTTTATAAACAAGGTCACGAAGTTCATGTGGTGAATCCTGCTTGTATTAAAGCTTTTGCTAAAACTAAATTGAATCGTCATAAGACAGATGAAGTGGATAGCTTATTAATTGCTGAATATTGATCTTGCTATAGTTTAGTGGACGGTAAGGAGACGGATTTTAAGGATCAAAAAGGAGACTTAAAAGATGAGAAACTACGACAAAGAATTTAAACTAAATGCTGTAAAATTGTACAAAGAAAGTGGCCGTTCAATGAATTCAGTTGCCGATGAATTAGGAATTCCTTTCACCACCTTTCATCAATGGGTAACGGCTTATAAAAAAGAAGGTGACACTGGATTTCCAGGCAAAGGAAATCCAAAATCATCAGAGGCAGAATTAAATGCTTTACGTAAAGAATTACACCATGTTCGGCAAGAACGGGATATTTTAAAAAAGCAGTGGCCATTTTTTCAGTACCCCAAGGGAAAGGTACGCATTCATGACTCAATATGCCGATCATTTTCCAATTGAAACAATGACAGCTGTCTTAGGGGTTTCTAAAAGCGGGTATTATCAGTTTTTGAAAGCTCAGCCAAGTTTACGGTATCAAGTTAATCAGTACTTAATCGGGAAGATTAAGAAGATCCATCAAGCTAGTCATGAAACTTATGGAAGTCCTCGTATTCATGCCGAATTAAGAGAGATGGGAGAATCTTGTTCTCGGCAGCGAGTAGCAAGATTAATGAAAGCTGAAAAGATCATGGTGAAGATGTCAAAGAAGTTTAAAAAACGACTCAGGAATCAGGAAAACCTACATTTTGTAGGGGAAGACTTGATTCAACAAGATTTCAGCGCTGATGAACCTAATGTGGCCTGGGTCAGTGATATTACCTATGTTTGGACGCAACAAGGATGGATTTACTGCGCGATCATTTTGGATCTTTTTTCGCGTCGGATTGTTGGGTTATCCATTGATGTAACGATGACGGCAACTCTTGTTTTAAAATTCTTACAGCAAGCTTTAACGCACCGAAAGCCGCCCGCAGGGATTGTTCATCACTCAGATCGTGGCAGTCAATATACTAGTAAAGCTCTTAAAATGTTGGCTGATAATTATGGGGTACAAATAAGTATGGGGAGAATTGCCAATGCTTATGATAATGCAGTGGCTGAAAGCTTTTTCCATACGCTAAAAATGGAATTGGTTTATTTTTGTTCTTACAAAAACTTTGAAGAGGCAAAGATGAGTATTTTTCAATATATTTATGGTTTTTATAACCAAAGAAGAAAGCATTCAACCTTGGGTTATGTATCGCCAGCTCAATTTGAAAGGAATTTTAATATCAACAAAAAAATCCCTCTTCGCTCCGTCCATTAATTCGTTGCAAGATCATATGCTAGCAAAAATACACTTCGTTTATATTGCCCACGAGATCCTGTATGTAAAGAGTTAAGATCTCTTTATCGGTGTTCACAAAATCTGAAACATCAATGCACACAAGTAACCAATTTTCTAGAAAATAAGAATCGTCTTCCTAAAAGTGTATGGATGATATATCAAAAATTAAAGATTCATCTTAACGCCCAGATAAATTCTTTGAATTCAATTATGGGTTGAATTACAGATGTGGGGGTGTGCCGTGGAAAGCTACAGAAGAGATGGTGGTAGACCCACCGAGGTTAGTTGCCAGAAAGGGGGTCCGAAATGTCGCTTTTGCGATTTGAGTGCTGAGGAAAATTAAGGATTTCGACCTGTTTTGGTCGATTTTTTTATGTTTGCACTGTCCCAATTAAAATATATCTATAAATGGACAATTTTGGTAAGGTCATTGAACTAGCTCCAAGGTTATTATGATACGGCTAGTTTTATTGGGACAATTTTTAAAAATCTATGGAAGAGTGCTTTTTATGAAGTACTTCCATACTGCTTTTAGCAGCGCAGAAAAAGTCTGTAAAAATCAAGCCTTAGATTTTTTGGTAATTTTATCCTCAAAAAACTAAGTTAGTTTGCAATCACTGGCTGCACTAGGTTGTTCAATGAGTGTAGCAGCATAAGTTTGAGGACAAGTACTTACTAATCCAAACATCATGAAGATAGAAAAGGAGAATCAATCTATATTTTTTTATTATATTGTACATAATTGATATATTTGATGCTTATATATATTCCTAGATAATAAACGATAATTAGTTAAAAAAACAAAAATAAAATAGAAAATTTTAGTTATTTTATCTTTCAAATCCTCGATTATTTTGTTTATCCAAAGTTAACTGGTTAATTTTTTGAATATCTAGCTGCTGTGCTTGTTGAAGCTGATGGTCTTTTTGCTGCTGATAAAGAGCAGCAGCTTGTACATCAATATTGAGCGAATGAGATATATCCATAGCTTTGTTTTCTCTCATCACATTAATTACTGCTCGCGCATTTTCAGTTGTTTGTTCTTGGATTTTAGTTTGTTCCAAAGCTTTAATACACTCTTTAGAAAACTCCCCCGGCATAAACTGACCTGTAAGAGTATGGCACCGAGAAGAGGCTTTAATGATTTCTTCTTTTGCTTCCTTTGAACAAGAGTGAAGAGGTGATGGTACTTCTAAAGTTTGCTTGATATTTTTTTCAAGCTTTTCGTATTGACTCATGGCCCGAAGGAGTAACTCTTGCTCATGCTTTGCAGGAACCCCATCCATTTTCATCTTTCCAGCAATACCACCAATCATAAGAGATTTTTCTAAAGAATTCGTTTTATCATCATAAGTATCTAAAATAGCTTTTGCCCAAGCTGTGTAAAGACCAGTCAAAACTGCTTGCTCCTTTAATTCAGCTTCTTTTACAGATTTTCCTAAGAGCTTGTTCCATTCTTTAAGTTCTTGATAGGTCGCGTTTGCGATATATTTTATGAAGGCTTCACGTTCTTCTTGAGCAGCAAAACTAAGACGATTACGGTCAGCACAACGTATGATTTCTTCAAAATCAATAACATCTGTAGGCTTCCGTTCTTCTAAACTAGTAACTTTATTTGATGTTTCTACTTGTGTTCGTGACATTATAGAAGCAGAAAGAATCTCTTTTACTTCCAACCCTTCTGGTATTGTATCAGCAAGATCCCATTTATGGGGTAGGGTAGAAGGAAGGTCTACCGTCTTAACCTGCTCGCTTCCTTGCTTGCTTAGTATCTCTGTAATCTTGGCTGCAGCATTCAATCCCGGTTGGTCATTGTCTGGCCAAACTACCACATTTCTATCTTTTAAGACCGACCAATCCGATTTGTGCACACTTCCACAGCCACCTGACCACGTTACTACCGCATGATCTGGGAACAATGCTTTAGCAGCTTCAGCGGTTTTTTCTCCTTCGACCACAAGTACAGGTGATTCTGGCTTTTGTTTCAACTGCTCCAGTCCATACAACGGCCTATTATGACCAAACCCTTGCCATCTCCATTGCTTCTCTCCCTTTTCATTTTGACAATAGGTCAGGGTAGGGGTGATTTTATCACCCTGTTTGTCCTCTAATCGCACAACATATCCCAGGGTATTACCGGCCGCATCTTGATATTCATAACGTGCAGTTTCCTGACGACCTTTAAGCATATATCGCAATTGTGGTTCAGCTTGCAGATAAACAGGAGTGGATGGAGCAGGGAAGACCGGCGTCCATTCTTGTTTCTGGTACGTATCTGATTGAATCTTAGCAACAGAAGAAGTTTGCTGAGAGTGATGTAGATGGTCTCTGCCTAACCACTCGATTCCCCATTTAAAGGCTTGCCTATGATCACAGTTGAACTGATCCTGAATAAACTTCAGTGCATTACCGGATTCACCCGTCTCAAAGTTGCTATACAACCCTTGTTTGTGACCAGCGACATGAATGCTAATCGATCCTTTATTTCCATACCGCCATTCGGTGGATTTTTGTTGTTGCGGTTTACCTAAGAACTGATACGCCAAATCTTTAATATGGGTATTAAGTTCTTGCTTAATCAGCGCAGGATCATATGTTGAATAAGCAGAATTTCTTGCGTTTTCAGTATTTCTGGATTTAGTATTTATAGAATTATTTGAAGTATATTTTCCATAATCTTTATTATCACATCGATAATTAGTATTTGAATTATCCTTTTCTTTACCTATATTATGCGATAGTTGAGAAGGATTGGCAATGCGCTCTCCCTCGTATTTTGCATCAAGGTATTGATGACGTTGACTTTCAATCATACGCTTGCTGATCCCATAGACTTTGCTAAATTCACCGACGAATTCACGATGCAAGGCGTAATTCTCCGTAATACTTCTTGCTAGGCCATTCCGCTCCTGACGTAGTTGATGGAATTGGTCATAAGCAGGATGTTGATAGCACTTGCTTCCTGGGTGTGTCTTGCGGATGTCTCGCCAAAGATCTCTGGCCACTTGTGCCGTCTCGCCGTAAATCTCAACCGTTAGTTTCGCCTTTTCTTCTGCCCTTGAAAGAGGTCTAGCTTTTATACCGGCGGTAATCTGCAGCATCTCCTTGGTTAGGCCTGCTTGGTTAATATAAAGCTGGTGCTTATCAAAGTTTCCTAAGATCTTACGGCCAATAGCAATCTGATCCTGCTTGATTTGACGGTAGGTTTGCCAATCAACATTGCCTTCGGAAGTTTTTTCTTTAAGTACCGCAGAAGCATCAAGCACACAAAGCCGATATTCTTGCACGCGCTGCCAGGCGGCTTCATTTTCAGGACGAATCGTGTAGTCTTTAACCAGATCCTTATGCTCAAAACGACTAAGCTGCGTGGTTAACGCTTTAAAGGTGGGGAAGTCTTCTTTTGCATAATACAGCTGCACATCTTGCCGATGGCGGGTCATCGCCACATAGAGACCCTTTGCATCCATATTTTTGCTTGCCGCAACAAGAACATGATCGACGGTTTGTCCTTGGGCTTTATGAGCGGTCACCGCATAGCCATGCGCAATCGCTGTATACGCATATTCTCTTAGAGGCTCTGGTATTGGTTGACCAATCGCCACTTTTGCTGGCAGCATGACAGTGCATGGGATGGAAGTATACAAGGACTCTGACAGCTGAACTTGGATACTTCCCCTTTGATCAATACCTTTGATAATCCCGTTGGTTCCATTCTTAATAAATAAACCAGCCTTCACCATGCCGTCTTTATCCGTGATCGTCAAACGTGTTCGGTCATTTTCACAAAAGACAAGACGATCGCCAATAGCAAAAGATTGGCCGTTAAGAGAGATAGTATCTTCCTGAGGGAGTAACCCCTCTTGCTTTAGTTTTGTCCGAATGGCGTGGTTAATCTCCTGCACCTGAGCATTAGTAAAGGCTAAGACGAGTCGTGAATCATCTGGGTGATGCTGGAGATTTTCCACATACGCTTTCGCCATGTCTTGAGTGAGATCATTTTTTGACGTCTGATGCACATGGCCATGGTGTTCATAAGAGCGCAAGGCTTCCTGCACCTCCAGGTTTGCAAACTGAATGCTTGCTTCCTGCATCCTCGCTGATCGTTGACGATAAATCGTATTAAGTTCAAAAAGTGTATTCGATGTGACTGCCTGGGTTTTGAGTTCTCTAAAGAAATCTCCGGCCTCAATCGCTTTAAATTGATGATCATCACCCACGGCAATCAGTTTTGCTCCGGCGTTTTTGACGTGGACTAAGAGTTGGTTCCACAAGCGTGTTCCTACCATTCCCGCTTCATCAACAATCAGTACTGTTTTATCGGTTAAAGCTGATCCTTCAAAACGTTTAAGATCTTGATACCAATCCAGTTGCTTAAAGACGCCCTCTTCCATCACGCTATCAAAAGATAGAAATTTTTCTTGAGCTGCTTGATATCGCTCCCATTGATAAATCCAGCGATGCAAGGTTGCCGCTTCAATACTCGCTTCCTTACTTAAATTATCCGCAGCAGCAGCGGCTAAGGAGGCACCGATCACTGTATAGCCTGCCTCTTTATAGATATCACTCACTGCTTTAAGTGTGGTGGTCTTCCCAGCCCCTGCCCTTCCTATAAGAACAGATAAAGATTGTTCTTGGGTAAGACCGATGACGGCATCGTGCTGAGCATGTGAGAGATGAGAAAAGTGTGTTTGAAGATGCAGCTCAACTTTATCGCGGATTATAGTGTCCTATTTAAACGTCGTTGCAACAAGATCCTTACTCAATTCGACCGTTTTCTCTTCTATCGCTTGATAGATTGGCGAGGTATAGAGAACTTGCCCATCCATCCCCTCGCCTACGACAATAGATTCCTGTAGAGCTTGTTCAAAGATTTGTGCAACCAATGGGGCGTCATCCCCTACTCTCTTTTGGATCGCCTTAAGTAGATGCAATTGCGTGAATGTTGCATTATTCTGGGTGAGTTCAGGAAGGATGATGTGAGGATTTTCTAGAAGAACGTCGCGGTTGTTTTCAAAAATCTCTGCATTCTCGGTGACAATCCGTGAATCAACCCCCATCGATTCCAATTTATCTGCAACCCAACCACGATGCTGTGTTGGCTCTAAGTGAATGCCTAAATCCGCAAAACTCTTCTCAGTTATCCGGGCTTCATACCCTTCTCGCTCTAGGTACTGGTTGGTTAAATCTGCCCAGAGTTTTCGGGTGGTCAACAGTTCTTTCTTTGAGCAAATCTCACGGTCCTTGGTCCAGGAAATTTCTCCCTGTTCATTCACTGCTCGGCGGCTGATTTGTAAATGCGCATGAGGATTGCCTTCATCATCATGCATCGCCAACGTCACCACTAAACCTCTACTTACAAAGCGGTCTTTAGCAAACTGAGTAACGAGTTCATGACAGGCATCAATAGAGAGTTCTCTTGGTAGTGCTACAACAATGGTTTGGGCAGTTTGTGCCGAATTTAAATACTGCTCACGGGTTTGATCGGTTTTATAGCGCTGATAGGCATAGGTGTCTTCGAAATTTTCAAAGAGATCCCAAACCGTGGTTTGATGAAACTCTTTTGGTGCCGTTTCTGGTGCCAGCGTTGCTGTGAAGGCAATATCGCTGTGACGATTTTGATAGTTAACGTTGAGATCTCGACGTGATTCATGAAGTTGTTCACCGGTAATATAGGCAGCACTCTGCACCGAACTTCGCCCAGTACTTCGACTCACAAACCCAACACTAAGATGATAGAGAGCCATTTAGTGTTGAGGAAGTTTTTTTATTTCAGCTTGTAATTTTTCCCAAAATCCTAATAATTTCAATGAACATTCATGCAAAGTATTAATGTTTTTAATTAAAAGCAGAGGTTCTTCCGGGTATTCGTGCGCGATAAAATTACGCACATTGCGTAAATCTATCCAAAAATCAACAGAATCTAAAATACCAATTTTTTCTAAATGCGTTAGAACATCTAAAAAACGATTATTTTCAATGGGTTCTGCCATAACATCCAGCAGACGATAAAAGATTTTTGAACCAATGAGATCTTGGAGTTTTGCATACCTAACAGCCATAACATCTAGATAAGCATAGTCATCAGAAGTTAAGGCTTGAAGTTTCTTTTCATCAATAGGTAATACCTTTTTTAGATGAGATAAAGCCTCATATAATCTTGCTTCATGAATCTTGGCTATTTCTGCAGTGCTTAATAAAAGTTGGTAGGATGTCATAAAATTTGTACTCCACTTTCTTTTGCATGTTTATATATGGGTAGATTTTTAGCATCTTGATGACGAATCACAATATCAATTTTCTGATCATCAAATGCCCGAAAAAGCTGACGTGCAAATAATAACTTCGCTTCCAAAACCTTATCAACGCCTAAAGATGTTTCTACATAAAGGTCAATGTCGCCACCTCGCTTTGATATGTTTGCACGTGATCCAAATAGCCATAGCTGGTCATTTTCTAAGAAACTTGATCTGAAAGCATCGCAAATCATAGAAATCTGAGAAGGTTTTAAGCGAACTTCCTTATTTTTCATAATAGAATCCCTTTCTCTTTAACAAGAACAGAAAGTGTTTATCAGCACAAAATTTAATCATGTGTATCAATACCTAACGTTAATATTGATATATTTTTACCATACTTTTCATCATAACGCCGTTAGGCAGTTAAGTGCAATAGCGCATAAGTGCGCATTTAGCAAAATATGCAAAATGACTCTTGTAAATGCTTTCGCATTATGGTTTAGTATACGTGGACAAAAATATGTTAGAGGTCGGGGGTTGAGCTTCCCCTCTCCTCCTTCCTTTAACATTCTTGGTTCGACTTAAGGGGAAGCGATCAATAACGAAAGACAATACGAATGGCTTCTCTATCCAAAAGAAATCAAAAATCTTCTCAGCCTCTCGACGCTAAAATCCAAAAACTCAAAGACAAACAACATGCTCTTGAAACCAACATGGTGCAGCTGCTCCATCGTGCTCTAAAAGCACATCAGGGGTTTTCACTCCCCTTTCCCATCCTTATGGGTGGACTGATCGACATCATGGAACAAGCTAAAACCGATTCTCATCAAGCGGAGGTCTGGAAAGTGTCCGGCGGGAAATTTCTGCGCCAACGAATTAAACAACAACCCATCCTCTCCCCTTCAAAAAATAACTCTGCAGTTTCAGAACTACCAACAACAATGGAGAAATCTCATGACCAAGCTTAATCGTCTACAAGCACGTAAAGCTCAACTGGTAAACCAACAAAAATCCCTAAGCGTGATGGATCGAAGAGCGCGCACCCGAACCTTGATTCAAATGGGCGGCCTTTTGAACATGATTGGGTTACCCCAACTTTGTGGCATTCATGAAGGGGATGATCTGCAAACTGATCCACTCAATCATGATAAGGCAGCCACCTTACTAGGAATGCTGGTGCATCTTAATGAGAAGCTGCTCGAGCAGCCTCATCTCTTTGAAGCCCATACCGGTATCTTGGATGGTTTCAAGCAGCGGGGTATTCAGATGATGAAGACCCACGAAATTCGCAAAGCTCGCCTTTAACAATCAACAGATTTAAAATCCCATAGGAGATATGCCATGGATATGCCCTGCTCTTCAACCTCTGCCGCCCTTGCTCTTTTTAGAGCGAAAGATAAGTATTCAAACCTCGAGATGCATTTTGAAACGCATCAAGAAGCCTGTGAATGGATGTTAACCCATCGAGATTGGGTTTTAGAAAAACGTGATATTGTCCGTTGGACATTTCCCTTAGATAAAATTATCACCAAAGAATGTTGGGTCAAGGTCTTGTAATCCCCGTATATCATTTTCTGGGAAATATTCTTAAAATGTTATAAGGACAAAAAATTGCAATACCTTTATCATCAAAAAATCAGATAAAATGTAAGGCTGTACTATGAAGAGTCATGTAACTTTTCTTCTTTTCTTATTGATGTCCTATTCTATTTTTGCTGCAACAAATAATACCGCAATTAATTTAGATGCTGAGATTTCAAATCAAACACAACTAACACATTCAATTCGGCTACTTGATGAAAAAGAAAAAAAAGATTTGCAAGATCTAGCAAGTTTTTGCACTGATCATGCAAAGCATCTTAAAATATCTAAAGAAAGGGATTTTTCTGCTCTTACCCTTCAAAAAGTCATAAACTCTATGAGATGTGTTACCTTTTTAAAAACCTCCGAGCACCAACTAGATCCTATCTTTGGGGTTTATGGGCTCTTTTTTAATCAATTACGGGTCCTGTGGAAGAAACACCAAAAATGGTCATTTTGATTTTTCCTAATTCTTAGCCTCTTGCCAAAAGTGTTGTTTCAAATGTTTTTCCAGAGCATCAACCATTGCGCCTAAATTCATATTTCCATTATTATTTTTAAAATTGTACTTACCAGTAAATACAATATAAGCCCATGCTATTGGTGAAATTCTTGAAAACCCGTCAATAATTGTTTGACTCACTCCTTCTTTAAGCATTCTCTCATACACAGCATTTAAAATAATCGCGCTAAAAGCAATTACACAGTTTGCCACAAGCCTTACTGCGTGTGCGCTTATTTGATTGGTCGTTATTTTTCTACCTTTAAAAACACCACTATAAATTTTTCTAATTCTTCCTTGTAACTGGTGATATGACTCTGTTCGGTTTCTAGCGGTGCGTATTGCTTTTCGAAGAGTCATACTGTCTATTAAATTCAGTACGTGTGTACTCTTGAATATAGCATTATACTCAAACAGGGCTTTTTTCAATTCAGTATAACGCGCCTGAGAATTTATTTTTCTGACAATATTACTTTGGGTGTTTTCCTGTAATAGTAAGGAAATCAACACTCGTAATATTCCTCGTTTCTGTGATTTGATTAAGTTTTTATCAATTGTTCCTTGAGAACAAATCAGCCCAGTATAATGCTCCGGTGCTTTGACGGAATACAAATGGTTAGCTGCCTCTTTGATATCTTTAATGCTAGGTACATAATTAACATCTATAGAGTCCAGTATTACAAAGTTATGCTTGTTTAAAGAATGGTTATCCCCAGTTACCATATCGATATCAATATTTGTTTTATTTCCATAAATTACATCATAAAGAGAATGCCCTTCGTATTCATTAAGTCCTATATTCTTAGCATTTACTGCAACAAAATTTGCTATCAATGTATAAATAGAAATTCCCGGAGATTTACCCAGATGTTTTTTTGAATATCTTGATTGAATGGTACTTTCTCTTGTTGGCAGCCTTTGTCCATCAGCATCTGCTAACAATTTGTCAGCCATTAAATTCCACTGTTTAAAAATAGGCAATGCATGAACCAGGTTACATACCTGATCATTCGCAAATTCTAAACTATCAATACGCATGAAATCTTCTTGCGTTGATCGTAAAAAATTATAGTCAAAATCAGATATTTCAAACATCTTTTCTATACCGATACCAAAGGCATCCGACAAAATGCAGGCATTAAGGGCAAGTGGATTTGCCTTTTTTTTCTTTGTGTAACGTGATTTCATATGGCTAAAGGAATCCCACATGTTAACGCAATCACCGATATACATCACAATATCAGCTATTTCTACTTGTGACAGAGTTTTAAAAAAAGCATCATCTAGTTCCTCCAGGCTATCATACTCTAGCTTCCAGTCTTGTTCTCCAGTTTTTGTTTCCGTGATGCTAAATCCTTCATTTTCTGCAAGACTTATTCTTCTTGTGGTTTTATCCCAGGCATCATCTAGTTCTTTCAGTGAGTCATCTAAACGTTGATCACAATAAATTGGTAGCTTAGAAAAACCAAACTCTGTAGCTATTTTTTCAACATCATCAACTAAGGCATCACTTACCAAATCGTGATCAATGTCACCGTACGAAACACTTTCATTGCAGCAAAGCAAGCCATTATCTAATTGGTTATACATTTTATGGTAGATGAAAAACTCAAATAAACAAGGATCTATCTCCTGATCATTTGTCGTTTTCTTCAAGTAAGACAATATCTTTGATGGAATAGTATCTACAATTTCTTGAGGTATCCTAAATGTTGCTGGCCCTTTTTTATGGCTATAGTGATTTTTTATCAAATTAATAGAGTTCATAATATCACTATTTTCTTTGTAAAAGACAAAAGGTACATTTAAAAGTATCGGTCGCAAATAAAGGGCACAGAACCTTGTGGACTTTAAATAAAAATCACGCATGGCGGCTTTTTTATCAAAAGTGTTGCCATCTAAGAACTTCGCCAATATAGGAAATTGCTTTTGTGGTAATATTTTATAAGCAACCTTGTTCAGCTCATCATGATTCAGGTTAGGGCTACGCATCGGAAACCAGTTAAGAAATTTCACTAATTTAGTCAAGTCGACGTTTAAGCTCGCATTATATTCACTCGTTTTTTTCTCAACATAAGCTTCTCCATCACTGGTTATTTTTCTGATATGGTAGATAAAACTGGTAATTAAATTATCCATAATTTGTTGGTAACGGTAAGAAACAAAGCACAGTATTTGCAGCCACTGTTGAGTTCTTCTCAGTCGCCTTAACCGTGATGCTGGGTATTGATCCGTCAAATCAGCATAATAGCGAATGGCATTTTTGGACAATAACAAGGTTGGGATAAAGCTTTTTGCAAATTCATACAATTTTATGAGTTCTAATGCTTTTCCTACCTCTGCACGAGTTTGAGTGTAGGTAAAATTTTTTTGATCAGAACGTATGGTATTAAGCTGAGTTACACCATCTTTTTTTGCGATGAGCGCAGATAATTGTTCTTGTTTGTTTTGTGGTATTAAATTTATGAGCTTGTCGAGTCTTTTTTCTTCTTTGGCAATGGCATTAGTCAACAAATCTTGTAAATTTCGGTATGTTGGAATAACAATTTTTTGATGATCAAGATACGTCAACAATTGACGAAATGTGTCATGGACCTTTGGATAATACCGTAACAGTTCACAGGCATGATTTTCAATGAGAGGGATCTTTGCTGATAACCAGTCTTGATAATTAAATAAGTTAAGAATGAGGTGTTGTTGCAATTTATTTATTTTGCGATCAATATTTCCTTGAAAAATTTGATAGTTATTTTTAAAAAAAGTAGACATAACATAACTAACATCAGCTTTGACATCCTCAAATTCAAACGTAAAAAATTGATTCTTTGCTTTAAAATACGCAAGCTGTAGCATGAAATACACTTTTGTTTTGAAGGTACCGAATTGGTTTAAGGCATCAAATTCTAACGTATTCATTGAAAAATAAAGGGACTGTTCATTTTTGTTAAAAATAGGCCTTGCATAAAGATCAGCGATTTCAGCCTCTGGCAGAAGATAAAGACGGTTTATATTATGCATAGCGGTTCAAAAAAACGTCGGTTTAGATGAACGGATGAGGTTAGTCATTTTGATACGATGAATTTAGCAATATAGCTGGAATTGTACTCATATTTTCGATAAGATAAAGTGGTTAAATTAATCTAAGTTCAAAATATTATTTTTTACTTAATAAAATGGGCTAAAATTCATGAAAATAGGATATGCCAGAGTTTCAACCAAAGATCAAAACTTATCGATGCAAGTAGATGCATTAAAAGAAGCTGGTTGTGCAATAGTTCATGAAGAAGTTGCAAGTGGTGCAAAAACAGCAAGAGTCGTTTTGGATGAAATTATGAGACACCTTCGTGAAGGTGACACGTTGGTTATTTGGAAACTAGATAGGCTTGGTAGGAGTTTGAGACATCTCATCTCTTTAACCACACAGCTAACTGAAAAAAAGGTTGGACTAATAAGTTTAAATGATCCAATTGATACAACCACCGCTCAAGGTAGAATGAACTTTGGGATTTTTGCCTCTCTTGCTGAATTCGAACGCGAATTAATTAGTGAGCGTACGCAAGCAGGATTAAAATCGGCTCGTGCCCGAGGACGAAAAGGTGGAAGACCTAAAGGAATGTCAAAAAAAGCCGAAGAAAAAGCAGACATTGCAGAGGCTCTTTATAATAATGGAAAGCTTTCGGTCAAAAGAATAGCTGAGCAATTAGACATTTCTAAAACCACTTTATATTTGTATCTGAGATCTCGAAATGTGTGCATAGGAGGTAAAAAAATTGACGATTGATATAAATAATTTTATTCCAATTTAAATATCATAATAATAACAAAAGTGCTTTAATAAATTGAATTTCATTGTTTTATTCAGAATGACCATTTTTGGTGTTTCTTCCACAGGACCCGAATTAGGCAAAGAAGAGCTTGTTGGTATTATTAAAATGGTAGCGGATAGGTCCAATCATAATGGCGTTGAAGGTTATGCTGAATGTGAAATGACTATGCATCCAAATTATCGTGGAAAAGGAATTGGGCCTCTTTTTCGTATGCAATTCCATGATCAAATCATCGTACCAATTTTACAGACAGCTAGGAAATTTGTAGATAATTTGACAGTTTTTCAAGGAACAATAGGATATGTTCATGCTTATAATGCGCCTTCTCGTCGTATGATGACTAAATTAGGCTTTGTTCCCGTAAGATTAACAACAAAACCATATTTTGAGGGGCAAGAAGCATTACAAATCATGTACATATTTCCCCCTTTGCCTCCTGATTATAATCTACCAGCCCCTTTATCAGCAGATCTTGTGCAAGTAATTCAAAATAATGATTTAGTAGAAAATCCTACTATTCCAGTTAGATATCTTAATCAAGAACCTATTATCGTCGTATGCTTGGAGGAAGCAAAGAAAAATAGACAAAAATCTCTAGATGAAGGTATTCCAATTCGTTTTGTACCTTCTCTATCCAAGTTTTTTTCAAAAATACTGGAAGATTTTATGCCAAGTTTTCTAGAAAAAGCTTCTGGCCAGCCTTTATTGCAGCGTGCTCAGGAAATAGCGCTATTAGAAAATATTCAGCAAGTTGCTGAAAAAAATGGGTTATTAGATGAAGAAATCCTTACATTTTTGCAAAAGCAAGATATTGAAAATAAGCGACATATTTTTCAAGAAATGATGACATCTTCTTGAAAAAGTCTAAAATCGAGAGCGGGCTTTTAACAGTAAATATGTTAATTCTGATATTTTTTCAAGATGCAAGGTATAGGTATCTTGATGATTAGTCTTTCCATACCACTTGCCAATATGGGCAACGCCATAGGCAACTGCTACACTCCCTACGAATGACATACCATCACGTTTTAAGATCTCGCCCGGATATCATCTCCCAAAAGAGCAAGATTCATTGTGGTGGCACAAGCTCTAGAGGCACTAACCAATTGTAATTCTTGTTCAGGAAAATCAACCTCGCCATGAGGATTGTTGAACATGATCGGCCTTCCTCAACTTTGTGGCATCCATGAAGGGGATGATCTGCAAACTGATCCACTCAATCATGATAAGGCAGCCAGCTTACTAGGAATACTCGTGCATCTTAATGAGAAGCTGCTAAAGCAGCCTCATCTGTTTGAAGTCCATACCGGTATCTTGGATGGATTCAAGCAGCGAGGGATTCAAATGATGAAGACCCACGAAATACGTAAAGCACGCCTTTAACAATCAACTCACTTAAAACACTCAAGGAGAAACGCCATGGATATGCCCAGCTCTTCAACCTCAGCTGCTCTTGCTCTTTTTAATATTCAAACTTGGAGATGCATTTTGAGACGCATCAAGAAGCGTGTGAATAGATGCTAACACATCGTGACTGGATCTTGGAAAAACGTGATGTTGTCCATTGGACGTTTACGCTGGATAAAGTCATCACTAAGGAATGCTGGATTAAAGTCTTGTAGTACAATTCCAAGCCCATGCATATCATTTCTTGAGAAAAATTTCTAAAAAAACACCAAGACAAAAAGTATAAAACAAAAATTAGCAAAAGTTGCGCAACTTTACTGATTGCTTACGCATCTGCTAGATGCAAAGCCATGGCGATTTATTTTTCACTAAATTTTGTAGGATTTATGGAAAATTCTCCTCCCACTGTGTCTATGATTCATAACGAGAATTTTCTCAATTCCTTTGGTCTGTTTTTACGGGTCAAGACCAACATTCAACGTTGGGTTATCATCACCAGCTCAATTTGACAACGAGTTTAATATTAACAAAAAATCCCACTTCTTATGGCTTCGTAAACTGTTAGTTCTGGGTTCTTTCCCAATTTTTTTTTAAGTATCTTAATTTTACTATATCCTATAGATTGCAGCAATAAAACAAGCTCATGGTGATAATACCACAGGACGGTCATCTTATTTTTTTCCATCTTTATAACTCTATTTCCTATTAATTTTTGATACGTATTTTGGCTAATAAAAAGCTGTTTGTGCTTATTAGCTATGCAGGATCTTGTAAAAAGAATTTGTTCTCCTGATTCGTTTTTAACGATATGCCTAAATTCTTCCTTTTCTCTATCTTCATAAAGAAATTCCCAGGGAATAAAAATATCAATTAATAATTTTCCACCTTCTTTCAAGTGACATTTAACTAACTGTAAGGCCTTTATAGCATTTTTCCGCGGATAGATAAGCTGGAAAGAACCACCAACTATCATTATCACGTCATATTTTTTATTAATAGATATCCCGTCAATAGATTGTTTGTAAAGAACTAGGTGTAACCCTTCTTTTTCTGCCCTTTCTCGAGATCGATTAAGCATATATGAAGAGGCATCTAAACCTTCAATATCAAACCCACTTTGAAGAAGAGGAATTAAAAGTCGTCCAGATCCACACATACCATATAATATAGTCCCTTTTGTATTTTTTAGAATTTTTTGGTAAAAACTTACTTCTTCAGGCAAAGCATGTGCTTTAACTATGTCATAATATTGCGTGGACAAATCTTCGTAGATCATCCCACACCCTTACATTTAGAACTAAAATAATATATGACACTATCGCGCCAAGAACAAAAATCTCGAGATCCTGTGGCAAATTCTAGAGATTTGTAGAATTGATCAGCTTGCTGTAAAGAAGATTGGCAACTCATAGAACAAGGAACATGACTAATCAATGCTATACCATTACTATACTGCGATATATCAAGCAATGAATGCCTTTTTACCTTTTTATTAAATTCATCATTGTAATCATCGATAAAATTCTCTCCTAGATTCGCAATTTTTTCCACGCAACATTTTGGATAACCTAGCATTTCTCCAAATAAAATTTCATGAGGAAAAATATCATTATCTACTTCAGTAAGTAAATCCAGATTCAATTGGTCTCGAGCAATATATATCATTCCTTTAAAAATTTTAACAAAGCCCGGAACACTGATACTCATAAAACTACCTGCGGCTGGATAAGAAAACCGTAACGCAGGCTTATGTCCGAATAAATAACGCCCAAGATCTACCATTACTGACTTGGGCAACTCTTCTAAATGTAGAGCATCCCAATCTTCCAGCACTTTCCTTATGGTCTCATCCATTTCATAATAACTTGTGGAGCTTTTGGATAGCATTGAATAAATCCTACAGCCTCTGCTGCCTTTATGGAAGCAGCATTATTTTTACGAATATGTGCATACACTGTATCATAAGGACTATCCTCACATGCTTTTTTGTAGGCCCACCTTCCTATATGCTTGCCTTGGGATGCTTTATTGAGAAAAATTTGAATAGACGCATATTCCCCAATAGGATCAGCTTCCACGAAATTGATATATACCTTTCCAACTTTCTTCTTCTCTCCGGAAGTAGTAGCAAATATCCACCAGAAACGCCCTCCATTTCCTCCTCCGGTTTTGGCCGAACCTTTACCGATTTTAAGCTCGATATCTTCTTCATCGCAATAAGCTTTTAACGGAGCAGAAACTTCTTTTTTAGTTTTTTTCTTAGATTGATCAGTAACTTTGCTAGGCAAGCGCCTCTTTGCTGATCCTTGATGCTCTTCTAGTTCCACTCCACTGCACACCACAGCAGCAATAGTCAATAAGAAAATTAGTATTTTAAGCCGCCACTGCATTTGAGAACTCCTTCATCAAACAAATATTTTTTTCAATAATTTTTTCGAGTTCACTAAGTAAACGATCTCCCAAAAGTGTAACTCTCGTTGATCTTAGTGTTTCTATCCCCTTATAAAGCATTTCTTCGTAATTTTTTGCTGTTGCACGAGCACGTAGGCCTAAATTGCCAGGCTTGTTGATAAGTGACACCCAGAAGGACTGCAATTCTACAAAAACAAAAACCGCATGAAAAAGGCCTGAAACAGGTCGTGGCTCTTCACGCCAAGGAGAAGGAACGTATGGAACTTCACTTTCAATGAGTGGAGAAAATTTTTCTAATAAGTAAAGTTTTTGGTGCCTGTGTTCATGAATAATAGAGTCAGCAACATCATAAGGGTCAGCAAAACCATCATTAAGCCTAACGCTTACATATAAAGCTCCTGGAACAACGTTATCGCTAAAAGAAACAAGTTTTTCTGAATGCGCTGTCGGATCTTGAATGAATTGAATGCATGGGGAAATAATAAGCATTTCATCATAAAGCTCAGATTTGTATTCTTTTATAATATCAAGCGCCTTTTTCGTGTTTTGTGTCGCAATCTTACTGCTATTATCATCGAAAATAATCCTACTTCCCCATGGCTTTCTTAGCCACGGTTCATCTTCATGAATGTAAAGTTTTTTACTTTTCAGAATTAACTCGTTATTTTCGACAATTCTTTCTAACAATGATAAATCAATATCCATAGATTTCTCATCTAAATCAAAGACTTGCTGTCCTTTACTTTGTTTGCTAGCAACATAAGACCAAAGTTGAACATAAGGTAATGTTACCAATCGATTATAGTCCTTTTGAGAAAGCTCCTTAAACGTATCAATATACCGTGATACTTCTGGAAAACGAGCCTGTGCATAAGAAAGAGCTGAATCGAATGACATCCTAGACTCTTTAACCCAATACTCTAAAACTTGTTGAAACTCTTTATTTACTGCAGAAGATTGATTATACAAACAAACGTCAAAGTTAGTATTATCAGGATAAGTTACAAAATCAGCTTCATTTCGGTTCAAATGAACTAGTTCTTTTAAACGTGATCTTGCATGATTGATTATCGAAAACATCTCAGAGCAGTACACAGTAGGGTTATCAAAAGTTTCTCCGTCATACCTATGAGGAACAGTTCCCCCAGCACAAACATCAACAACAGGGCATTCTTTACATTTATCACAAAGTCCTTCTAAAGAAAGTAGCCTTCTGAAGGCTTGCACTTTTGGTGATATAGACGCTTCATAAATACTATGAGTATCAAGGCCCATCTCTATGTCAGAAGCGCCATCTTTAGTGATTTTGAGAACATCATGAACATGGTAAGTTCCATCTGTTTCTATAGACAAAAGAGAGACATCTCCAAAACCAAATGCATCTGTCCCTGGATCTGATCCCGATATTGCTGCTACTAAATTATCAAAAAAGCGCACAGGAATATGAGGATATCTATCTAACCAAAGATCAAAAGCCTTATGAAGCCACTGCTGATACACTCCTGGCAATTTTTCACGAAACTTTGGAGGAGATAAGTAGTTAGCATCTGGTATGAGAAAGTCAAGCCTTGGAGGATCAATTTCGTTAAAAAACTCAAAAAGCTCTACAGGAGGGACTCTAGAATCTACTACTGCGATAACACCTGTAAAAACATCCGGATATCTTTTTAAGATATTATAAGCATTCATCACTCTATTAAAACTTGAGGACCCATTATGCGTAAGTCTGTGTAAATCACTAGATTTCTTAGGGCCATCAAGACTCAGAGAAACCGAAATCTTATTCAAACTAAACAATTCAAGATCTTTTTCACGCAAGACAACTCCATTCGTTTGCAGCGAAAAATCAACCCTAACATGTTCTGGAACAACCTCTCTGATAATTTTTGTCATCTGACAAATTTTTTCGGACCCCATAAGAAGAGGCTCACCACCATGAAAGACTATGAGAAATTCACTAATCTGTCTCTTTTCAGCATACTCAGCTAGACGATCAGCAAGTTTATGCATATAGTGTTCCGACATGAGAGCCGGTCTATTTTTCCAAGATTGATCTACATGATTAAATACATAACAGTAATCACAATTAAGGTTGCAACGAGAAGCAACCTTAATTAGGAAACAAGTTATCTTTGGGCTATCCTGCAAAGACACTACCACTGAATCTAACCACGGTTATGACGAGTGTGCATACGGTCATAGCTAGTAATAGCCAATCCTGTTTTGCCAGTAACGGCTTGACGCAACCTCTGTAAAACAGGGTTAGAAACGTTCTTCCCTTTTATAGCTTCGAGAACCTGATAACGTAATGCTTGATCTTTATTTTGATTTTGAACTTTTGGTAATGCAGTCATAAGTTTATCCTTTCTTTAAGAATGCAATATCATATACGCAAGTCCCGGAAGTGTTTGCAACGTTAAAATTTATTTAAAAAAAACCTTTTATTTTATAAAAATATATTATAAAGTTTTTTTCTTGTCTAAAAAAATAGCTAGAGCAAAGTGCCTTGAATCCATTGTTTTAATTGAACTATTTGGGTTTGAAAGTTGCTGTTGTTGAATCGCCATTCAGCTTCTTTAATAGAGAAGAATTCCTTTTAGAAAGATTATAGGTTTCCTTAAAAGCCTTTTCTCTTGCGAGAGTAGGCAGAGCATCTCAGTCAACTACAACGAAACTCAAGAAAAGCGAAACGTAGTCCTTGTAACCAAGCCATTCTGCTGTTTCTAAATAGAAAGGGATTACTAACAAGAATTTCCAGCCTTTTTAACAGTGAAATCATTTGTATTTTACTGATGTTTCAAAATTCTCCCTGTCGTAATTTTAAATATTTTTATCAGTCATTTCTTCAATTATATCAATCAGATATTTACTCAGACACCATACTATCACCCTTTGATTTCTTTAGTACCTGGAATTATTGAATATCTGATCATTCTCTTTCATAGCTTGTTGTCTTTGGATTTAATCTACATGTCATTATTCATTTGAAAGGCAATTTAGTGTGCGTCAAACTTACCCCAGGAAACGCTGATGATCGTTCCGTTATCGAACAAATGACTCAAAATATGACAAGATTATTCTTTGGGGATAAGGGGGATATGCCAGCAAAGAGCTTTTTCTTAAACTTTATAAAAAAAAGAGACTAAAGCTTGTTACTGGGTTAAAGAAAACGATGCAAAATATTTTGCAATCTTTCTCGCCATAGGTTTCTCCTTAACATGATACTTCATATTATCTCAACTCTGATTGCCTATCAAACCTTCAAAACCCTCTATCCCCTATGATTTCTTCATTCCTAATCCATAACTCGGGTTTCTAGGGTATTTTGGTGTGTCATGTTAAACTTAGATCATTACCTTAAAACTCTTTATTTTTCTTGTTTTTTCATGACCGTACCTCATAAAATTTACCTCTCTTTATTTATTTAAGACCTCTGAATAAAAGTAGTAAAAGAGATGGCTAATTTATGGCATTTTCTTGTTCCGAAAATTGATAATTGTTTGCTTATACCTTTAAATAAGTCTATGGATACGCTTTTCTCAAGCCTTTTACAAATTAAAGGCTATTGCTTTTAAGGTGAATTGAGCTTGTATATTGATTGTGCCCATGTACGAGCCATCCCAAATCGCCGCTTTAACGTTCTAAATTCCTGTTCAACGAGATAACGCCACTTAAAAATCAGTTTGTTAAAACGTTTGCCCCATACGCTTAACCCTTTACCATGATTAACCTTAAACATATCCCTTTTCTAGCTCCTTTATCCTATAAACTGACGATTATTGCTACTCGCATACCCTTTATCGTTGTGTAATTGGCTAAGACTTAAATCGCCTGCGGTTAACTTCTGAAACATGAGCAGGTGTTAAATGAACTTTTCGAATATAGCCATCTTCACTATCCATGACGATAAATCCTTTAACGCAAAATAACTCTGATTACCTTTCTGTAAACACGTTGCATCCGGATTAGATGATAAGCGAAGTTCAGAATCAACACTAATACTTGTGGCATCTTCTCAACGATCTATCTGTATCCTTTCTAATTCCTTACGCGAACGAGCTGCACCTTAGGTAATGGTTGCGTCAAGAATTGCTCTAGCGCTTGGTTTGACGGCTAAACCCCTAGCAACTAGTTGATAATTAATTGTCTCCAAAAGAGGAGCAAAAAGCCCTCTTTTTGTAAAATCTGACGAAAATTACAAAAAGTTGTCTCATCCCGGACCTGGTTGTTTAATCCCGTAAAGATCATAAAATCAAGGAGTACTTTTAGGGCTTCTTCTAATCTAGAATCACTTAAACTATACCAGACTTGTAAAACTAAAGCCTTAACTAATTTCAAAAGATCATACCCTTTCGGACTATAACCACTGCGGGTAATTCTTGAAAGTAACAGTCGTAAAGCTTGCTAATAAATCAAATCATTGAGATTGATTAAATCATTTTCTTGTAGCCGTTTGGTGGCGTCTGATTTTAAAAATGACATCTCAAAATAAAACCACTTGAGTTTTTTGTTCCCTAATATACCCTTACCTCAACTTATTCAGAGGTCTTTATTTGGATTATGCACTTCATACCCGAAAGTCGCTTATAACCTGGTTGTATGTTTTTTGTACTTTCGTAATAGACAGCTTAGAATAGATCGTTAATGGCTGTCGTTATTCATCCTCTCAATAAGGTTGCATCAGCCGATCTCGCTGTTACTCCTGCAACGAAATATTCCAAAAGACGTTCTTGTTTACTCTTACTTATATCGACTCTTTCTCATTCTATACCTTATAATACTTTGACTGTGTTATCTGGTACAGACCCTAAAATTTTATCTTAAGTTTGATTTATCTAATTCATATAATCTTTTAAAAACTTGAGAATGATTAACAAGATATTCTGGAGATCCTTGGGAGATTAGTCTCCCATCCTCCATAACCAAAACCCAATCTGCATCCATAATGGCATGGATTCTATGAGTGATAATAATTTGAGTTACTTTTTTTTGCTGGGTGTTAAAATAATCAAGTATACCCTTTTCAGTTTTAAGGTCCAAAAAAGAAGCTGGTTCATCAAAAATATACAACAAAGATTTTTTAAGAATAGCTCTAGCTATTCCTATTTTTTGTTTTTCACCACCGGATAATAGAGTCCCTTGTTCTCCTAAAAAAGTATTCAAACCGTTAGGTAACTTATCAATAACTTCTTCAAGCTGAGTTAACTTAATAACATTTTGTATTTCTTCTAGTTTAGCATCAGGATTAGCGTAAATAATATTTGCAAGAACAGTATCACAGAAAAGTTGCACATGTTGAGGTGCTATCGCTATTTTTTTCTTTAAAAGAGATTTATCATACTCAGAATAAGAAACTCCATTAAGAAATATTTCTCCACTATTTGGCTGATATAAACCTGCCAATAATTTTCCTAGGGTTGATTTGCCGGAACCAGAACTTCCCACAATTCCTAGTTTCCATCCAGGTTTTAAGGAAATATTAATATCTTTTAACGAAAATGAAGAATTGTTTGCTTTGTAGGAAAAATTTAGTCCTTTTACCGATAAGGAAACTAGTTTATCGTTCACAACTCTACTTTCTGATTCAGTAATATCATCTTTTCTAGAAGGAAATAAATTAAGAAATCCTGCAATTTCAGCGAATGATTTATAAATGTCATTCATAACCAACCCAAGTGAAGAAAGTGGTAAAAAAAATTGAATAACATAACCATTAATGAGAATAAAATCACTTAAATCTTGATTCCCCTGCAAAATGTTATCAATAGATTTGTATGTCACAAAAGTCAAAGCAAAACCAATGATAAGTCCTTGAGCGACTCTAATTGACTCGAAAATTTGTTTTGTTTGTTTTGTTTTATTTTCTAGTTTAACAAGCTTTTCATCAAAAATAGAAAGCTCTCTTTTAGGATCACAAAAACAAGTCACTGTCTCGATATTATATAGACGGTCACTTAAGAAACCAAATACATTATTAGAAATCTTAAGCGTTTGGCTTTGGTGTTTCAAATAATAAAAAACTCCATAAGCAGTACATACAGCATAAATAATGGTAGTAACAAGTAAAGAAATAGAGTAAAAACTATCATAAAGATAAAAAAGAACAGAACAAGCGCAAACAATTTCAACTATTGTTGGCAAAAGAAAGAATAATAGTCCCCAGACCAAATTCTGAAATCCATCTCTAAACAAAAACAATTTATTAATAATAGCGCCAGTTGCAATCGATCTTCCATGAGGTGTAGCTTGGTTAATAATAGTTTGATAAAAGCTAAGTGTTAATTTTCTTAGAACTCTTTCTATAACTCGAACACTAGCTATCTCACGAATATGCTCACCTACTTGAGCAACTATCCACATAAAACCGTATCCCAAAATTGCAATAAAAATAAGTTGGTGGTTGTTTCTTCTGCTTTCCAAAGATTGAACAATGAACTTTAAAATCAAAGGCAGACCGACATTACATATAACAGCAAGGATAAAAACACAAACAGCGAGAAAAAATGTATTAAATAGATTTTTATCACTTCTTATTTCTTCAAAGAAATTTGAAAAACAAAACTGCACTATGTGTAATGTAGAGAAAGACTTTTTTTTGAATAGTTGAGATTTAATCATATGCCACTATAAGCTAGAAAAATTTTTATTTTTAGGTTAAATATTTTACCTTATATATGTTTGTAATTATAGGTTAAATTTCAAACATAAATAACGTTTTTAAATAAAAAAATTCAGATTATCATTAAAAAATAAATTTTATGCATGAGATTTTATTTTGATAAAAAACGCAATTTTTTATACTTTTATTTTCTTTAGCTTTTTGATAATGGCAATTCGTGGTGCAGAAGATAACTCTGACAGAGAAAAAAGATGTTCACTTATTGCTGATTTGCCAATAAATGACTGTCTGTTAAGGGTTAGAAAGAGTTCTTTGCCTGAGAACGAAATAAAAAGACAATGTTTTGTAGAAGAATATTTTCCTGAACATTTGCCAACGGTTACCGATAAAGGTGATCATTTCGAGATTCGTCTTGAGCGGCCTAGTAGTCCCTATGGCTCCTATATGTTAGAGCCTGAAATCTACGAAAAACTCCGATGGTGGAACCCCGGAACGCGAGTAAGAGATATCCCTGTAGAAAAAAGATTTTTAAATAGAGGAATATTTGCTATGGAAGATCAGTGGTCTCCATTATCTTGGAGTATGTACTTCCAAAAAAGAGGGGGTATATTAGAGGAATTAATTCTTCTCCATGTCGATGATCATAAAGATATGATGTCACCAAGAATTGGGAAAAGTTCAGAAGGTGAATACTTTGACCTTATTACAAAAAGTTACTTCTCGTTACTAGATCCAGAATCAGTGACTTCTGCAATTCTGTCAGGAGCTTTAGGTAAAGGGAGTATTTTATCTCCTCTTATTTGGCAGGTCGAGAAAATTCATGTTAGACACCTTACGGTAAGGCCAGATCCATATGCTTATTTACTCAAAAAAACACCTGTCCAAGATACAATATTGGGAGATTCTTTATCAAGAATTAGTTTGCAACAAAAAGAAATTGAAGAAGGTGATTCACTACCACCGAGCACCTCGAACTATATCGCCACTTCTAATATAGATACTTGGCCAAATCACCTACCAGACGGGGTCCCTATTTTTTTGCATATAGATATGGATTTTTTCAATAATAGGTTTGATGGAAATTCTGCCTGGCGTGAAGCTGATCGCTGTCATGATCCCAGTTTAGAAATGCAACAGATTTTGGTAAAAAAAATATTTGATGTATTAAAAGATAGAAATCTTGAGGAAAGGATTGTAGATGTTTCTCTTTGCCTTTCCCCAAGTTTTTTCCCAGCTGAGTTTTGGCAACCAATATCAGAAATGATTTTGAATAAGCTTCACCTAATGGGAGTTAATGAAGTGATTGCCTGAATAGATAAGCAATAAAAAGCATAAAGATAGTTTAATCTGTTATCTTTATAACTGAACAGCAGCGATAACCATCAGGATAATTGATATTTTTTAAGTATTACGAGAGAGCTTTTGTAAGAAAAATAACTATATTGTATCAAAGGAGAAACAGTGCATCAGCTTGAGATAGATAAATTTCAGGATCTACCCTTTCAACATATACAATTCAGTAAAATTTTTACGGACGAATATGCCTTAAAGTTACTGGACTGGCTAGAAAAATGTGTAAATTGGAAGCTAAAAATCACTGATTTCTACCAACAATTTGAATGCAATCTAACCTCCTGCATAGTTCCTAAAGATATTCAATATTTTAGGGAAAAATTTTTTCTAGAAAGCCTTGCCCATACGATTGAGAAATTATTCCATACTAAAGTTGGAATAGATATTAATATATCTGCAACTAAAATGATTGAAGGACAGTTTGTAGAGATTCATAATGATTATTTATCTAGCGAATCAAGCCACCGCTTAGTTATATACCTTAATGAAGGTTGGGTCGGAGAACAAGGAGGAGAGCTTGTGATATTTAATAGCTACGATCCTGGGGATATTCACGAGATTATACTCCCTAGTCATAACACAGCATTTGCGTTTAAAATTTCTGAAAAATCATTACATGAGGTTAAATCCATAATTAGTGGACAAAGATTTTCCTTAGTCTACACTTTCTACGAAAAAGCTAAGCAGTTTGATAAATAGATCAAATATTTAATTCTAGTTGCTTGTGATAGATAGACGGTATCTAAAAATTCTTATAGGGCACCGTCATATATGGACCGCATCAGATTGCAAGGTAAATTAGAGAATAAAATTTAAGAATATTGCAGTCATATATGACGATGCCCACTACATTGATGATATACCCACTACTTATTAATTTAATTGTCGCTAGATCACCATTCTCCTTAAAGCTGAATTCGATGCTTGCAAGAAAGCACAACTAAGCATGTTCTCCTTTTCTAATATCTCTAAATCTGAAACAGAGTTAGCCGAACAGTTACATCCAACGCATCTACATTAATAAGCCTCCTCCTTTATAGCCATAGCCCCAAGACGTTACGAATAATTAGAGACCAATCATGGCCTCAAAGTTTGAAATTTTCTACTTCTAAATGTTCACATGCCAAATCAACAATGGTGACCGAGCTATAATGTACACCTAAAAGAGTTTTTTGTGCATTAATCTCGCACCTTAAAACGTCTTTTAAACCCAAAATATCTTTGTGTCGTTGATCCGAGGGATCATACACAGCACCATAAGCAGCCGAAAAAATACAACAAAGAGGTGGAAAATTCGCTTAAATATATATCCTCCTAAAATGAGAGTAGTTGTCGTTTATACCAACCAATTTTTCTTATACGCCGGCTCCACCAGAAAAGATACCTATATGTTTATACAGTAATTATTAAAACTAAAACCTATGAAAAGTTCTTATAATGCACTTGAGATCAAGAAACCGCTGGAAAGATATTTTTTGATCCTTCTTATAAAACCAACGGATAAACAAAATACCTGCATAATCATGCAGCTTGTTTTTTGGTTTTTTTGAGATTATTACTGCCCTCATTAAATCTAAACATAGAAAATCGTATGGCTCAAAAAGATTATAATCCTCTAAAAGACACCGTTTATATGTCACCGCAAATGAAGGAATTTTTTAAAGATAAGCTGCATGAAGAATTAGAAAAGCTCGATGAAGAAATCTCTAGTGCGATGTCTGCAAATGCTGAAGATAGACAATCACATCCAGATTTTCTTGATCAGGCCCTAGGGGAACGAACGTGTAAAATAGGCCATAGGATAATTACACTGGGAATTTTCCTATTACTTTTTCATAACTACCTTGTGCATCTCCTATCGATAATTTTGAGTAAATCTCTAGTGATTGACGACTTTCATGCCCTGAATATGGCTGAATTAAAGCATCTTCGATACCCTGCTTCTTAAGCCACGTAAATAAAAAGTGCCTTAGCTTATGGGGAGAGATGGTGTGTTTCATTCCTGCCGCTTTGGAATATATCGCCAAAATCTTACGAACACCTCTATCTGAATAAGATCTTTTCCATGACGATTCAAATAGATATTTTCCTCCTTTTTGGGCAATTGACTGAGCATGCATCATTAAAATTTCCTTAAAATCTTCAGGAAACGGAACTATGCGATCTTTCTTTCCTTTTCCTTGATTAATGCGCATTTGACAACGATCAAAATCTACATCACTCAGTAAAATGCGTACCAATTCAGATACTCTTACACCAGTGTATAATAATGGGTTGAATTACAGATGTGGGGCAAATGCGAACTGGGAAGCTAAAAAGTCAGGATGCTAAAACTGAACAGTCTTAAATTATTTCTCCTTTTTCATCATTATGATAATTTTTGAACAAGATTTGCT
>JACCDO010611516.1_pt1 | contig 50004 bp, 37 predicted proteins | sample 7446101 | NCBI WGS metagenome assembly JACCDO01 (sample SAMN15323440, study PRJNA562643) | freshwater metagenome | isolation source: river surface water | place: USA:Blue River Watershed | collected 2017-08-16 | reverse complement strand
TGGCAACAGAAGAAGATGCAGAAGAAGCAATTGAAACAGCAGACATTTACAGAGCCGAAGGGTTTACGGGACCCGTATATCTTATGCCAGTTGGTGGGGTGGAGTCTGTTTATACTCTTAATAATCGTAGGGTCGCTGAACTAGCAATGAAAAACGGCTTGCGTTATAGCGATAGACTGCAAGTGCCGTTGTTTAAGAATGAGTGGGGAACCTAATGAAACTTATTAAAAAATTACTTGGCTTAGATAAGTTAGAAGCCAATATTGAAGAATCTCGACGTCTATTAGAAGAAGCCGAATCTAAAAAATTACAGGCCGAAACAGCTCTTAAAGAAGTCGAAGAAAAAGCCGAATTGGCAAAACTGAGTCCAAAAGATCGTGCAACCAAATTAAAAGAGCCGTGGGTTGGCGTGTTAAACACACACGTAAATCAAGAAAATGTTAGAAACGGTTTTTTCGAACTTGACTGGAATGAGCTTTTTGTGTTAAAATTAAGACAAGAAGGTTACGGTTTTGATGGTGACAAAGATGAAGAAATTGTCGATCGTTGGTTCCGTGAGCTTTGTGCCAATGTTGTTGTAGATGGCGATTATGGCGGTCCTGTTAACACAGGATCTTTAGATGTTAACCAAGTATTAAAGAACAATTAATGACCTATATTTTAGTCGACACTGCAAACACTTTCTTTCGTGCCAGACACGTTATCAACGGCGATGCTGATATTAAGTTAGGTATGGCTTTTCATATCACTTTAAACAGTATTCGCAAGGCCTGGCAGCAGTTTAACGGCAGTCACGTTATCTTCTGCCTCGAAGGTCGAAGCTGGCGTAAAGACTATTACGAACCGTATAAACGCAATCGCAGTGATGCTCGTGCCGCACACAACGAAAAAGAACAAGAAGAAGAAAAAGTCTTCTGGGAAGCTTTTGACACTTTTAAAGATTTTGTTAAAGAGAAAACTAACTGTACAGTTATGCAACATCCGCAATTAGAAGCAGATGATTTAATTGCTGGCTGGATTCAAAGTCATCCAAACGATAACCACGTTATTATTTCGACAGACACAGATTTTGTACAATTAATTGCACCTAACGTAAAACAATATAACGGTGTAATGGAAACTACCATTACACACGAAGGCTACTTTGATGACAAAGGCAAACCAGTTATTGACAAGAAAACTAAAGAGCCAAAAGCAGCACCTAATCCAGAATGGCTCTTGTTCGAAAAGTGTATGCGTGGTGATACCAGTGATAATGTCTTCTCAGCGTATCCAGGTGTGCGTACTAAAGGCACAAGCAAAAAAGTGGGTCTTACAGAAGCGTTCGAAGATCGTAACACCCGCGGATTTGCGTGGAACAATCTCATGCTTCAGAGATGGGCTGACCACAACGGACAAGAACATCGAGTAATGGAAGATTATGAACGTAACCGTAGACTGATTGATCTAACCTATCAACCAGAACACATCCGTGTAATAATTAACGAGACTATCAATACCGCAACTACAGCTAATAAAAATATTACACAGGTAGGTATTAGGTTAATGAAGTTTTGCAATCTCTATGACCTGAAAAAGATTTCAGAACAGGCACAGAGTTATGCAGAGCCGTTGAATGCGAGATATCAAAATGAAAATCAAACTGTGCCCGTATGAAACTACCTGTACATCAAACACAAAAGATTGTTGGGAGAATACAATGACAGACTTACACGCTAAACCAATCATAGATAATAAATTTTGGATTGTCGAAAAAGATGGAGAGAAGTTTGCCACCTTGAGAAAAAACGAAGACAATCGATTTATTCTAAGTAACGAAACTGGAATTAAAATCTACGACACTAAAGAAAGTCTAACAAAGCAATTTGGCAAAGACTTCTTTATTGTTAGAATTGTTAAAGAAGCAGATAACTCAGAACCTAATGAAGTTCACGGCTTCCCTACCAGTGCTGCTCCTCACAATCCGTTGTATGATGTAAAAAGAAAGTTGCCACTGTTTACAAAAAGCAGTGATTCAAAAAGTTTATACTGTGCAGGTTACTACACAATTAAATTTGAGAAGGGTTGGGTTAAAAGTTTTTGCCCTAAACTAATTACTCTGCAACGATATGAATTCAAAGGTCCGTTTAAAACAGAACTTGAAATGAAACAGGTGTTGGCAAATGTCTCAAAATAACATTCCAAACAATTTACCATCTGTTGAAAAGCTAATTCAACGAATAGTGGCTGCTGATCGCAGTCAGCAAAAAGAAATTAGGTTAACTATTCAAGAAGCCAAAGATCTTACTGCTGAATTAGCTATTCTAACATCTAGATTAGGCAAAACTGTTCAAGAAATCCATCAGATGTTGTCCGAAATTAAAGAATCTACTACTAATATAGACGTAAAGTTCGACGGCGGAACGTTTTAAAGATATAAATATATACGTGGTTAATTAGGAAACACGTATAATGAGTAGACCAAAACCCAAGGTTTTGCTAGAATATGCTAACAAAGAATCTTTCAAGATCGAACAGATACTTGACAGTGAAGCCATCTGGGCTGTTTTTTATAAAGGGCAACCTTTCAATTTAAAGAGTGGCAGTCTAGTAGCAAGTTATCCAGGACCTAAATATAAGAAAGTAAGTTTTTCAAATCCTGGCCACGCACATAACCTAGCAAAGAAATTAAACAAACTGTTCAAGACCTCAGACTTCGCCGTTTATAAACTTACAACAGGTGAAGAGGTAAAATAATATGTCCACTAAGGATACCTATACACAGGTATTCTTGCAGGCTGCAGGTTTAGACACTTCGCCTGACACCGTTAAAAAATACTCCGCTCTTTTTTGGTACAGCTTTCGTCATAAAGATCAAGGCGGGCTTAGACTAACAGAAGAAGGCTTGCATTTTATCGACGAGTATGCTAAAATAAAAACATACAAAGTTGAATTCCCAAAAGAATTTTCATTTACTCCCCAAGTTTTAGTTTGGTTAGATAACTTTATCGATTCACCGTATTATATTACCAAGAAGAATATAACTGTTATGAAAGAACGTGCAGCATTTGAACTATACCTGTTTTCAGGCGATGTTAGAAAGTTTGGACATAACAAAGCACTAGCCAGAAGATTAAGCCAAGAATCACAGTCAGAATAAACTGACCATATAAATAATTCGCTATGTTTGATTTAAATCCAATTGCAATTTTGAAACAACGTGAAGTATCTACGTTGCCCCCTCACTTTGCTAAAATTAAAATTAACGATCAAGAAGTATTTGACGGTAAAGTTAAAAGTTGGATTAAAGATAAACTAAAAGGACGCTATTGTGTAATTAGGACTCCTGCTGTAGATCAGAGTGGAGCTCTAAAATCAGTCACATTTGCAGCCTTTGAAGATCAAAAAGAGCTAACATACTTTATGCTCGCTTGCCCATATTTAAGGAGAAACTAATGTCTGAAGAACTAGCCGGCGCAGTTGCTGAACAAGCAGCCGCACAAGAAGCAAAACAACAAGCACCACAACCTGGATCTGATTTAAACATCAGCGATCTAGTATCACTAAAAAGTATCATCGAAGTTGCTAGCCAACGAGGCGCATTTAAGGCCAATGAACTTGAAGCGGTAGGTCGTGCTTTTAACAAACTCAATACATTTTTAGAGTCAGTGGCCAAAAAGGAGGCTTAATATGAACGTGCTAAAACACATAGGAAGAATTACCAAAACAGGAGCGAAAGTTCTGGTAGCCTTTAGAACATTACCGGGTGAATCAAATTACGCTCTTGTAGTTCCTGTGGCGAATTTAAGCGATTCATATCACGATGCCATTATGAAAGTTGTCGAGAGCGATCAAGCTCAAGAGACTTTCGAGTTTGGCGAAATCTTGTTTATTAGATCTTTCCCAGATGGTCGTCCGATGCTAAGAGCATTACAAGCAGACGGTTCACTACAAAAGGTAGCGACTGACTCTGTTACAATGACTCCAACTCCAAACGATGTTATCGAACTACATCAGCTAAATGTCTTAATTGCAGAACAGAGAAACTGTGCTGTTGACGACCTAGCAGGATTTGTTTCAGGAGCCCCTAAGTCAACTGGCGAAGAAACTCCAAAGGCAGATAATCTAGGTAGAGACGTTGGAGAGCCATCTAATGTACCACAGGCTCCGCTAAAGGCTAAAGAGAACGAAGTTCTATCTGATAAAGATATTGCTAAGAGTTATCGTAGTCAGGCAGATGCTATGTATAAAGAAGCAGCAAGGTTACGCAAAGAAGCAGACTCACTTGATCCTCCACAGAAGAAAACTGTAAAGGCTAAAGAATCTGCAGATGCCTAATCCGTTGTTTAGACCTCCTAGGCATCTTGTCAAAGAGTGGCCGGAAGTATTTGAAGATCTATATATGAACACTATGCCAGTGGCATATTTAGATCTTGTACATCTAGAATTTACTGACGGTAAAATTTGGCAAATAAATGTCAAAGGTCAACTGTCGGATCAGTCACCGGACGATATTGCCGACAAGCTATTAGAAACACTGCAAGAGTACAAAGAAGACATTAAAAAGATAGACTTTAAAATAGATATCGAAAGATTGAAAAACGACATCAAGAATTCTACTAAAGATATTTTTTAGTAAAATAAGGATTTATGGGGATCCGATGTAGGAGTTCCGTTACTGTTATAATAGACTATCATTAAATTTTGCCTCTCCACATCGGAGGGGCTTTTTATTGGCGATGAAAATCCGTGAAGAAACTTTTCATCGTGTTCCCAGAATATTAATCGATTAGGCAAAGGATCTATTTTATGCAGGCACTGTGTTTGTTCAAGATTCCACATTTCTAATTCACCGCCCCATTGCGTTTCCCAGGATTCATTGAGATACAACAAAAGATTAAACTTTCGATTTAACCGAAGTGTGTCATTCCAGTTAAAATCAACGTGTAGTCCAAGATAAGATCCGCTAGGCGCTGAAGACAGTCCGGCTCCTAATAACTCGACATCTGGAATTATCTGCTGATTGCCTGTGACTGATTTTAGCCAACTAACAAATAGGTTTGACGTGAAGCTATTAACCACTGTTCGCAACAATGGAGTTGATGAAAGGTCTTTAGATTCTTTTCTAACGCCCGATGAAGGCAACTGTTTAACTTTCCAATGATCCAACGGATACTGTTTCATTTCTTCTACAACAGAAGAATAAATGTTTAACGGTAAAAAATCATCTATTACTAGATACGGTACTGGAATTCCTGCTTGATAAATTTTAGAATATTTGTCCGCAGAAAATCTGTCGGGCAAAGACTGAAAAAAATTGTAAACTTCATTGTGCATATTACTATTTAAACTGATCTAGGAATTTAAATTCCGGAGACCAAGAATGACTGTGTCGTTGAACAAATAAGTTGTAGTTCCAGTTTACTATTTCGTTGCAGCGTTTAATTGTCTTTCTAAACTCTTTATCTGATAAACTATTCAATCTGTTTACTTCTGCTACTAGAGCCAATAAACGCTGATAGTTATCTTTGATTGAATCGTACTCTTCATTAATATATGGACTAAAAGATTTGTAACCTAACTGCTGAAAATCTGTTAACCAACCGGGTGTGGAAAAAACTAAAAACGGTCTACGGCAAACAACATTTTTATAAGTCTTTTCCGTTATATGAGCACAGTAGTTTCTAGAAGTTACTGGTTGAAAATGAGTTTCAATTAACACGTTGATAGACGATTTCATAATTGCATAGTAACTAAAATCGCTATACTTGTTTGATACATTATCTTCAGAACTTAAATTATAAGGCACACCTCGAATCCAATCGATTACCGAATTAGATTTTTCTCCAAAAGTGTCTTCTATCATTTTTTCTACAGGAATGATATTATCAACATCGTTATAAGGTTTGATATTATGAAAGCTGTAATTAAAGTTTTCTAATAAAGACTGTCGTTGTAATTCTAGGTATAGATTCAATCGCCAGTTATTATAATTTCTGCTCAACACACTAAATTTTTTAGTTGGGGCAAAATAAGACTCGGGCAAATTAACTCTGTACAACAAGGTATTATAATAATCAAAGTTGCATCCTTTGATATTTTTAAATTCTAATTCTTCTTTTAAAAAATTACAATGATTTTCATCTGCTAGAATAAAATAAAATTGTGACGGTTTAATATTATACTTTGTAATAACATCGACTATGTCATCAACCATTGTTGCATCAAATGTTTCAATGCAATTCTCGTGTATAAATTTTGATGTGGGATCTTGACTAAGGTACTGCCAATGCACTTCGTCTAAACTAGTTTTAATTGTTACATTGTTATTAAGCTGATCATATCTCTGATGATAAAAAATACTACCCGGATGAGGACTCCAACTAGGTAATAACGAAATGTGTTTCTTGTTTATTTGATCAGTTATGTAGCGACCAATCCGAGTATAGATCATACTAAGCCTTTAATCCAATTATAAGTTTGTTCTAAGCCGTACTCTAGATTGTCTTCAGGTGCCCATCCTAATACTTCTCGAATTAATGTATTGTCGCTGTTGCGGCCCATAACTCCTTTAGGACCTTCGATGTTTTTAATGCAGACTGTTTTATCTACAATTTTTCCAATAAGGAATACTAGTTGGTTAATACTAATCATTCTTTCGCTGCCTAGATTCAGAGGCTGGTCGTAGTCGCTTTCCATTATTTTATGAATGCCTTGAATACATTCGTCAATGTATAAAAAGCTGCGAGTTTGGTTACCAGGTCCCCAAACTTCTACAATATTGTTTTCGTCATCGGTCATTGCAACCTTACGACACAGAGCAGCGGGTGCTTTTTCTTTGCCATTGTTCCAGGCACCGTATGGCCCAAATACATTATGCAATCTAGCTATTCTAACTCTTAGTCCGTGATTTCTAGCATAGCTCATATACACACGTTCACTGAATAACTTTTCCCAACCGTATTCACTGTCCGGTGCTGCTGGATATGCCGACTCTTCGCTGAGTAACGGATTGTCAGGATCTTCTTGATTGTAAGCAGGATACATACAGGCACTTGAAGTATAGAATACATTCTTAACACCTTTCTTAACCATTTCGCTGGCAATGTTTAAATTAATCTGAGCAGAGTTGTGCATTATATCGGCATCGTTTTCCCCAGTGAAAATATAACCGGCGCCGCCCATATCAGCTGCTAGTTGATAGACTTCGTCTATGTCTTCAGTTATCAACATAGCTACCTGACGTTGATCTCTTAGATCGTATTGATAAAATTGGTCAGCTTCCGTAGAACTATATTCAGGATATTTTAAATCGGCGCCAATAACATAGTGCCCTTGTTTCTTTAGACTAGAAACCAGATGAGATCCAATAAATCCACCTGCACCACAAACCAAAACTTTTTTCATTTTAAATTCCATATTTTTCAATAAACTTATTTAATTCCACTCTTGTTCTAAATTTTAATACGGTGTAATTATAGTCTACAATTTCTTTTATTTTATCACTAACTGATAATTGTTTCTCGTTGCTCCAACTATTAATCTCGTTGATTAATTCCAATATAGTTTGAAACCGTTTGTTATCATCTTCTATGCTATCATAGCTTTCGTCAATCACAGAATCAAAAGTTTTAAAACCAAATTCTTTAATAGCTTTTAAAGTGTGTGCTGAAGCAATCATAATAAAAGGATGTCTATTAATAATTGGCTTAAATGATTTTTCAGTTAGATGAATTATGTTAGAAAAGAAGTAGGTTTCACAGACAATCGAAAACAAAGAATTTTCATAAAAGTAATCTAAGGAATTACTCTTAATTGGCAACGGATAAGGTTTCCAATCTTTAATGTCTAGCTCTAAAGGTAACAATTTTTCTAATCGATCTGCAACGTCTTTAGAAATAATGTGCGGAAAGTCTCGTGTAACTCTAGTACTAAAAGTTTCTCCGGAGTCTGGATGATACAGAGGAAAACTAATAAAAAATTTATCAATCAAACCAGTATCAACTATGTGTTTAAAAAGCATTGTCCTATGAAGGTGCATTCTTCGATTCATTGCAAAGAACAATTTATTCCGAGGACCTGTTTTATATTCTTCGCTAGAAAATTCTACCGAACTATAAAGATACCACGGAATATATTCCATTACCATAGCATCTGTAATATTGTTATGTTGACAATATTGTTGATATATTAAACTACCGTTTGGACAGCAACTAAGATATATTACGTTGGCTAAAGGAATACTATGATGAGCAAAATACTCGTGCATCAGGTTAAACAGGTCTGGTCTTAAAAAACTTTCCATTGGCCAAGAAATTAAAATCTTAGCTGCTGATTTTCTAATTCGTTTTAAAAGTTTAGGTGGTGCGGAATTTAGTATTCCGGCATTGATATCAAAAGCACCACCGTAATTACTGTTACAATGTTTATCCCCTAGTTTTATAACATAGAGAAAAAAATCCTTGGGATAATTGTCTTCAGTATAATATGATACTGTAGATAGCCCGGTTTCTCTTATAGGGTCGCCCGTTGTATAATCAGACTCGGGTCTTTGAGAAATAACTAGATTAAGAATCTTGCTCATTGCAACTATTGTAAAAATTTACCAATTCTGGGAACGTTTTGGCAAAATCTGTACCGCGTCTGCGGTCATATTCCGTAAACCAATTAAAGAAGTCTCTTTTGCCTTCTTTTAGCTTTTCTGGGGTATAGATACTAGATTCCATATATTTTACGACTCTTTCAAATTTAGCGTACTCTAAGTCGTTGAATTTAAAGCGGTTTTTATCGTCTAAATTGGCTAGAATGAAGTCTAGGTGACTTTTCATATAAGGAATAAATTCGTCTTTAGGCAGTAAATTCATATCGTACTGCAAAGGCTCTTTTAAAAACGGAGTATCAAAGCGTATACGCTGCCACTTATTTTGAGTGTCACCGTTATACTTAACACGCCATTCTAAAATCTTTTCTAATAAACTTTGGAAATTTACCACAGTTAAAATATTAAAAGTTACCATAAAAGTAACAGGCAGAGATGTTTTAGTAAGATAGGTATCTAGGTTACGTTCCCATACTGTTAGATCTAGTCCTGTGCGAATATACTCTGCAGGAGCACCCCAAGTATCAATACTAGTAAAAATTTTAAAGTCTTTGATCTTGCCGTTGTTTACTAAGTTATTAACCTTTTCAACTAGCCTATCAATAAGCACAGGTTTGACACCAAAATTACTGTTAATATTCAACTCTAGGTTAGGCAAAGGATTTTTTTCTAAATCTTCTAATAACTTCCAAGTGCTAGATTGTAGTAAAGGTTCGCCGCCGGTGATACGTAGAATAGTTAAAGTCTTGCGAACTTCTGGCCACCAGCGCCACCACGCTTCTACATAAGGATTAGTTTCTTCCTCGTGAATATTAAACCAGTCAATATCATTGCGATGGTTCAATACCATTGTGTAAGGACCGTGGTCTTTGATTTCTTTATAATAACTGCTGCTGTGCTTTGGATGACAGTAACCGCATTTAAAATTACATTCGTTACCAAATGAGATTTCAATGTACTGCGGATTTATGTTTTGATCCCAATCGCCTTCTTTAATTTGCTTAAAGCGATCTGGTGTGTAGATTGTTGAGTTACGCTCCTTACGATCTGAAACAACATCTTCACCCAAGGCTTCAATATTCCAACAATAATTGCAACCGCTGGGTTTGCCGCCATTGAGCATTTCAAGGCGTTCCATTTTCTTTTGATTAGTATTGTGTAATGCACTAGGATCTACAATTATTTCATCTAGCGGAATTTTGTGAGGCGCCGGATGATAGCAACTGTGCGTCTCGCCAGTTTGTAGATAGATAGTAGTGTGGTGCCACTTGGCCATACAAAACGTAGGCGAGATCTCATTCATTATAGGAATGAACTTTTGTATTCTTGCCTTATCGTCCATCAAACTGTTCCTTTAGCCAATCGTAATCATTGATCTTTTTTAATGCTTCCAAGTCAGTCTTGTTAGCTGTACCGTAGGCTCGTCCTGCTCGAGCTCCTGCTAGAGCATATTCGTCTCTACTTTTTTCACACCATATATCTAATCTATCTTGTGTTTCTTTATCGTCTTGTCTGTCAATTACACGACTTGATAATTTGCAACATTCTCTAAATGCTGATCTCCAAGCAGTAAAAGGATCTGTGTTAAATCTAGTAAGATTAGAAATAGTTTTAATAGGTTTAAACTGTTTGCTAATACTAGTTGTCATATCCGGCTTAGACAAATCCATATTTCTAGTCAGCAGTGTAGGCAACAACTTAACACCGCCATACCCATAGACTAGATCGTTTACTGGGTTTTGGCTTTGCCAGACGTGTACTGTGTTCTTTGCATTAAAGTCGTAATAGGGAATTTGATAGTTAAAATCAAAACTATCTACCAACTCGGCATCAGCATCAATTACCCAAAACATATCAGTGCCTACCATATTTGCCGCAGCAATGTGGGCCTGGTGTATACCTTTAACTCCGTTTACTCTATAGCAACGTAGACCGTCTGCCTTTTCTAATAGTTTGTGATAATTATCGTTGGCAAATGTTTCATTATATGAAATGAATACAACGTCAAAAGGCAACGGGTTTGTTGCTTGAATATCTATTTCTTTTTTCTTTGTAAAAAATCTGTAGTCCCACTCACGTTGTAGTATTCTATGATTTTTATTAAAGATACAAACGCCATCATAAAACTCACCGTTTTTAAATACGTGTATGTATTCTTCATCCCACTTAGGAACTCGATAGTCAAACTTCCAATCGTCTCTAAGAATTACGTGATCCCAAACTACCCAAAATTGTTTAGTAAAAGATCTTGATCTTACTTCTTCAAATGTCTTATTGTTTTCTATTTTTTGTGCGTTAGGAAACCTAGACTTAATTAATGTCCAGGTATCATCTTCTATAAAAGACTTGCTAACAACAAATATATCATACATTTTCTGGCATCACATAATAGGTAAGACCTAGATTAATTGTTTCTTCATATAGGTCTAGCGTATACTTACTTTGTTTTTCATCTAACCAAGGCCAGTTAAAGCCTAGCTGATGTTTAATCTTTGTTGCTAGGTCTTGTGCATCCTGCTCTACAAAAGTATGATTAACATTTTCTTCGTAGATATTTCTCAACACCTCAAAGTCACGAACTTGAACATAATCCCAATCAGTACAGTTTGTCATCCAAGTTCCCATACGGGCACCAAGTATAGCATACTTGCCGTTTTCTTCGTGGGCTCCTACTGTTGACCACATACGCAGTCTATGAATATTATGCCACCAGATGCGTTCTTTAATTTCCTGTGGCGGTACTTTAACTCCGTCAAGCAGAGTCATTTTTACACCTTCACGGAATCCTGCTCTCCAGGCCTGGAAAGGACTAGCTGTGATAACACTTTCGCTGTAAACTCGAGGAAAGTTTTTGTATCCATCTTCCCAACAAAAATCTACCTGGGCACGATCACTGGCTGCATTTTCGTGTGTCTGCATATTCAACACAAAATCTCTTTTCCAGATTTTTAGTCCACCGTTGCCGTAGCGGAGTCCGTTGATGGCATTGCGACCGCACCACCCATAGACCTGTATCTTTGGATCAGCCATATCTAATTCTAGGTCAAAGAATTTAGGATCTACAATGTTGTCTGCATCAACAGTGATAAACCATTCAGTTTCACTTAGCTCTGCTGCGGCTTTGTGTGCGTGGTCGCTGCCCTTTACTCCGTGAACACGTTTTGCCCAAGGAACTTTGTTACATAGATCAGCGTAGTGTAGATCAGCATTAGGCTCATCGTAACTTAAAAAAACAACATCAAATTCTATAACTTTCATTTATATTCAAACACGTAATTTTTAAAAATGCGTCTAGTGTAAACACTAAATGTCTCTGGTACTTCTATATCTACAGTTTTTGATTTTTCAACAATATCGTTTATTTTAAACGAAATTAATTCAAAGAACAAGTTTGGATCATTATAGTCGGTAATCATAAACGACATTTCGGTATCACCGTCCCAATTAATTTTACGCTGCTTAACAGGGTAGAACTTTTTTGGTAATTTTTTTGTACCTTTAAATTCTTCAGTGAGTTCAAATTTGATCTGTTTCTTTTTTGAATTATAGGTAATGTAGACTTCTGGCTTTTCGACCCTTGACCATTTCTTTTCGGTAATTCGATGAAGAACGTTGTCTATTTTAAAAATGTTTTTTGTTTCGGTAATTTCTAATTCATTGTTAACTGGGTCAACAAAACAACTGTGAATTTTAATTTTACCTTCCATTATCATTTCGGCAGTTTCTTGATCAATATCAAGGATGTTAGACTTGCCTTCAAAATAATGATCAGGCCCAACAGCCACTAGACTTCCTGTCTGAGGATCAAACTCGGCACAGTATTGTAACGGAGGGTAATTTAAAATTAATTCTTCCACGCTATGCCCTCAAGTATACTAATCATTTCTTCATCGATTTGATCTTTCTCAACATAGTGAACAATATCATACTGTTCATAATTTCCTATTTTTAACTTGCCTTGTTTATTAAGATAAAAGCCAACGTGATCGCTGACCAACGATGCAGGCCACGGCCAATTTTGTACCATTGGTTTCATATGCACTACTCTAGGAAACTCTAGATCGTAGGCAATGTCGTCTGTAATGTCTAATATTTTTGCACTAAGAGCAAATGCTTCGTCGGTGCCCATAACTTTAGGTTTTAATTCTGAAAGGAAATGATTTGAAAACTCTGTTGGGTTTTTAATAATGTATCTACCCAGTTCAAAAAATTCAGCAGCTAGTTCGCTGTCTTTTTTAAAGAACGTGTAGAAACTATAGAGATTAGGTAAATCGTTTTTTACAAATGCTCGTCTATAATAATCATCAACTACAAGCTCACCTCGGTAGGTGTAACTCTTGTTGGCTACGTATAATTCAGAATTTTCTAAAAAATAATCAACCCAGTGACTGTAGTCTCTGGTAAACAACATATCTACATCTAAACAGACTGTTGCATCGAATGGAGTTAGTTTATCCATCCAACTGCGGCCGTCCCAGAACGTTTCTTGATTCCACTCTATAACGTGATCAAACACCCAAGGACTTTTAAATTGTTTTACCAGGTCGGCATTGTCAACTACCAATGCTACTTGATCGTATCCAGGGCGTTGTGTGTTCTTAATACTCAATGCTAGAGCATAGGCTAGACTAAGGTAATCTATTTCAGAGTGCTGTGAAACTATTAGTAGGTAACCAAATTTCATATTAACTCCAATAACTGATCAGCATTTCTTACTAGGCTTTGTTTGTTCATAACGTGAACATCAAGTCCTTTGATTGCTGCGGCAGAAAAGTTTTCGCTCAGTGTTGAAGAAACTAAAAAAGTTAATTTTCCAGAACTATCAACCGATTCTAATATGTCTTTGTCCAAGGTAGTTAATACCGGTGGTAGACCAGAAGATAAATCTGTCTCAAATCCATCTAGTATGTGTTTGGCTACGCTAAAGGCAATGTCGTTTCTAAATTGATTAGTTCCAAATCTAAAAAGATCAGCGTAGTATTGATAGTTCTCTCTAATAAAGTCGACAAGATCAAAAAACATTTTTGATTCATCATTTTTAGTAAACAACACAGTGGTAGCCCAAGATAAATGAATACCAGTGTCTGATACATATCTATCGTGATATCCTAGTCTATCATCTTTAATGATGTCCATAGCTGCGGTAGAGATCATCACCGAATTATCTGTGTCCCAGTAATTGTTTAAGCTATCCGAAAATATGAGATAGTCGCTGTCAATTAATAATGTCTGATCATAGGGGGTTACATCCCAGGCAGATGCTCGGTTGGCATTAACAAACGGAACTACTTTATGTTGTACACCGTCGTATAAATTTCGTTTATTATCTGTTTCAGGTTTTTCTACAGAAATAATTTTATCAAATGTTTTTGCTGCCAACTCAAATTTGTTTGAAGTCATTAACCATTCAACTGTAGTTGGATCTGTAACCAACGAAACTGGAACTCCTAGATGTTTTTTTGCAAGCCCGCCAGAAATAATAGCCATTAACGCATAGTCAATGTCTCTATTGTTATGAGCAAATATTAATATCCCTCGATTCATAGGTCGATTAATTTCTCCACAGACCTACTTTTCTTTAGAGCTTGGTATTGTTCTAGATATTCGTTAGTGGCTTCAAAATACTTACTGAGGATATCTTCTTGAAATTCTTGAAGATCATCGACAAGAATAGGATTATCATTTTTATCTAATAACACTACTCCAGACACTCGATTTTTAGACAATAAGGTTTCTACAAAACTAATCAATTCTCGATCAATTTTGAAGAGGCCGCCGTTGTAACCAAAGGTTAACTTAGCATTGATTTTTTCTTTGAGTGTTCGACGTTGGATGGCCAATGTTTGTTTATAATTGGCAAAGTCTAGAGCTTTTTTAAGCTGCTCTTGCATAGATTCTCCTAATTAACTGAGCAGTTTATTTATTTGCTTAGTTTATAGGAGAAAAAATTATTAACTAGATACCGCGCTGATTGTAACTCTTGGCGATTCTACTGTGAAGTTTCCAGCAGTAATTGGTTGTAGTACTCCAAATGCCTCTAGAGTTTCTACAGCAACTGAAAATGTTCCGTTAACAAAGTCAGGGCCGCCGGCAATACCAACGTGATTATCTTGAAATAGTATTCTAATTTCAATTACGTTAGCAGTTCCTGTAGCATTGTTTGAAACAAAGGGCGTTCTTGCCTGCAGGATATAGCTGTTAGAACCATACGGAGATGATGCACTAGTTGAATACCAGTTTTGGAACGAATTAGTACATCTAAAAAAGTTTAGGCCATCCTGAGGGCTGGTTCCAGATCCAGGGGTATTTCCTCCCCAGGCCCTGCCGCCTGCTGACGACAGTAAGTTTCTCCAAGATGTGTTCTGCGAAGTTCCAGATCCACCACTTTGACTAGATGTAATTGTTACGTAACCGCCGCTATTAAAGAAATGTCTAGCTGCGGCAGCAGATGAAAAATCTATAGTGACCGTACACTGTGCTAAAGATGACCAACTAGACCCATAAGGCCCTGGCCAGGTTGTGCTACTTGAACCTTTATTAACAGTAATTCGTTGACCAGCAGGCGGAGTAGCTAGTCGATTAGTAACAATTGAGTCGGCAATTGTGTTAAATTGATCAACTGGCGCTGTGGTTAAATTGTATCTAATTGTGTCGCCTTCTGCAACGGATACTAGCCCAGGGGGCGATCCGTTGATATGTGTCCACGCATTGATTAGATCATATCGTAAATTTCCCCAGTCGTTAACGCTGACTTTATTAGATTCAGACACAGCAGAACTTATTATACGTTGACCGTAGCCAAAGTTTCCGCTGGAACTGGTGCCCAATACCGAAACTACTTTGTTTCGAATATTGTTATAGTCTGCTTTAAAAATTTTATCGTTAACTGCTGGCATCGTTTACCTCTGAATATTTACAGTTTTATGAAAGACTGATACTAGAAAGCGAATAACTAGGGCCAGTAATCGTAAATGATCCAGATGGTTGCATTAACCCAGCTGCTTTTAACTCGTCCACAGTAATAGTCAATGTTCCGTCTACAGAATCCCCCGGAGCCGGTGGACCACCGTCAACATAATCGTCAGATAGGGTAATTCTAAAAGTAACCGAAGTTGCTGTACCACTAGAGTTATTAGCTACATTACATAATGCTTCCAATCTTACATAGTTAGCACTATATGGTGTTGAATAAGGAAGATAGTAATAAGTTTGATAGGAATTTGTTAATGTATAATAATTAACCAAAGTTGGAGTGCCACCACCAAATCCCTGTATACCTACTTGACTCAATAGATTTGTCCAAGCATTATTTTGTTGTGTAACTGATCCGCCTACTCTTGTCATAGAAATTCTAACGCTGCCGCCACTGTTGAAGAAATATCTTCCTTGGTCTGCTGTTCCAAACGTAACAGTTAGTGTAGCTTGTGCCCTAGAACTCCAGGCCGAAGATGTACTAATTGATGTTTTGTTTGTTAACGTTGACTGCCCGGTTCCTACGTTAAACTTATTAGCTAACGCAGATTCTGCTAGAGAATCAAAATTAGTGTTTGGCTCACCTGCACCGTATCTAACAACATCTCCTCTGGCTACTGAAGCAATTAAAGGTAACACACCGTCTTGGTGTACTTTAATGTTTAGCAGATCATATCTTAGATTAGACCATTGTTCAGCAGTTATTGTGTTTCCATCAAAAACTGGGGAGCTAATTATAGATTGTCCGTACCCTCTAGAACCAGATCCAGTCCCTAGAATACTAACGATTTTATCTCGTATTGTATTGTAGTCTTGATCTGCAATTCTAGCAGGAGTTTGTGTATCAAATTTAGGCATCTTATAGTACCAATGCTTCGATTATCTTGACGCCTTCGTCGTCATTTGTTTCTAATGCTACGGCAAATACTCCGCTAGCGTGAGGTACTGCCATTGTAGCACATCCGTTGTCGGCAGCAATTAATTCTTCACCTTTCTTAATTCTGCCAATTACCTTAACAGGAACACGGCCCTTTAGAGCAACATATACGCCGCCCTCTAAGTCTTTGTTCATCATATATGCTGGGTTAGTACTGATCACACCAATTGCACGTTTGCCCCACTTGCTGGCGGTAACTTCTTTTTCTCCGCCAATCATCATAACTGTACCAGCTTCGTAGTCTGCATCTGGCAGATATTTTTCTGCTAGGTCAGCATAACGAGCTGCTGTTGCAGTTCCGTCAAATAATACTGCTAACAAATTACCGCTTGAATCTCTAGCTGCAATAGTATTAGCTGTGGCTGTAGTTTTTGCTGATCTGTATGATGGATTAGAATCTGTAGCAGCATTGTCAATCTTTATTCTATCTGCTTTGTCAGTTGTACCAACAAATTGTGTGGCGTAGATATTACCACTAGCATCTCTAATTGGAACTGATGTCTTGTCTACTGCGCCAGGAATAGCTACTTGCGGAGCGATTCCGTTTAGTTTAGTTGCATCGTCTGCAATACCAGTTAAGTTACCTTCTACTGAACCAAACAAGTTACCTTTGATAGTTGCTCCAACATAACCAATTTCTTTAGTAGATGCATTGACTAGTACCTGTGTATCACTAGCTAACAAATTGCCTGTATGTGTACCAGTTGTGTTACCTGTTACGTTACCTACAAGATTAGCGTTAACTGTACCAGCATAGACGTTGTTCCACTTAGATAAAGTAGTACCAAGGTCAAATGTTAAATTAGCACCAGGCACTACACCCGATGATCTAATAATTAAAGGTTTAAACTGAGACGATTCGGATACTGTGATCTTAAATGTTAAGTCGTTTCCAAGTCTGTTTTCAAAGACAATACCGTCAACTGCTTCTTTACGTACTCTTAGATCGTTGTTGTCACCTAGCTGGAAGCCCGGATCTTTAAATCTAATTTCGTTGTCAAATATAATGCTGCCTTTTTGTACAAAGTTACTAGCTTCAATGCCGCCTAATCTAGCAGCGTTAGATGCTGTTCCCCAAAAATAATGATCGTCCGATGTAACTCCGGTGGTGCCTGTTTTAACTAATGTAACACCTTTCTTAATCTGTGAAAAATCTTCAATTGGGTTTGTAGTGCTGTTAAGAGTAAACGCATCTTGGCTGACAATAGCGATAGTTTTACCGCCTGACACCATTTTAACAATAGTGTGATTATTGTTTAATGTATCTTTAACAACCTGTGCTGTAACTGCACTGGCTCCTAGGTCTGGACTTGCTGCTGGGCCAATCAATACATAGTCAGTTCCGGTCCAAGTATACAATTGTTTTGCGGAGGTATCGAACCAAAAATCGCCTGTGGTTAAGCCAGACGGTGCTGAACTGCCAGTCTCTGCTCCGCCTGCAACACGGAATCTAGACCCGTCATAAAATTTTAATTTCTTATTACCACTGTCATACCAGATTTGGCCTGTAATAACTTTAGGTGGTGCTGATGTGTTGGCAAAGTTTTCCAACAAATGCAGATAATTTTCATTCTGCACTTCACCGTAACCGGCATAATTTTTACCAACAAATCTAAGATCTGTGGTAGTGTCTATGGTACCGTCTTCTACGGCTACTAGGAAAGTACCATTAAATTTGTTTACTTGATAGGCCATTTATATAACTCCGCAATATTTTATATTTACACGATTCTAGAAGCCGCTGCTTCACGCTGTTGTTCTAATTCTAGGTACTGAGCGTCTGATAGTGTAGTTTGGATGCTCAGTGCTTTTTGTCTGATATGTCTTAATACTTGCCAATCTGTGCTGTTTAAGAATTCTCTGTTTTCAGCATTGGTTAGTTCTCTAGATTTTTGTGCTGCTAGGTCGCCAACAACTGGTTCTACTCGTTGAGTTCTAACATTGAAATAATGGGTTTGAGCCTGTAGCTGTGCAGCTTTAGCATCGTCAATTTCTATAACAAGAATCGATGACGGAACCGACGGTCTGTAATTTAATACACTAACAACATTATTATTTTCTACGCATACGTAATACATCTGTTAACTCCAAATAGCTAGATAGTTTGCTGCTGGTGTAGATCTTTGTTCTGTATTTTGTACATAAACACGTATTCTGTCACCTAAATTACTCCAAGTACATCTCAAAGAGTCGTTTCCGTCTACACCGCCTGCATAATGTATTACCGCAATGCTAGGAATAAATGCAAGTAGTTGGTTCATTGATTTGCCGTAAGGAGGAAATACATCAAAATAGTTAGCACCGTTATTCCAACTACCTACTTGATTAGTGTAGCCTGACTGGCTGTAAATTGTATTGCCGTAGGTAAATGTAAACTGTTGTGCAAATGTATCAACATACTGCTTGGTTGCAGCGTGTAATCCGCTAACTGGGTTGCCGACTAATGTTAAGTAACCGCTCATTGAATCGCCGGTCTTGGCGACTCTGTTTGGATCAGTAGCTTGTACTGTGATGTTTGCAGAACCGTCAAAACTTACACCGTTGATTGTTCTAGGTGTTTGTAATCTAGTAGCAGTTGAAGCATTACCTGTCACCTGTCCTACTAAATTAGCTGATATTGTTCCAGCGTAAAAATCACCGCTGGCATCTCTAGCTACAACTTTGTTGGCAGTGTTAGCTGGCGTTGCATCAACTGACCACGTTCTATCAACTGACGTATCGTAGTCTGATCCACTGACATAAGATCCAGGACGAAGTTTTTCAAAAGCCAAACTACTCCAAACTAATCCGCCAGATGTAGCTCTTAGATATTGTCCGTTGTTTCCTAACGGAAGCATTGTGGTTGTATTAGACGCTGTTTGATAAGGAATTGCTCCGGCAGCGCCACCGACTATGTTTGTTGCCCTAGTAGCCAAGGTAGCTGTATCGGCATTACCTTTTAGTTCATTAGCCCAGACTGTTTTCCATCTATAAGATTGGTGTCCTAAGTTTGTATCATTGCCAAATCCTGGAATCAATGCTGGTTTGTTTTCGCCGCTTTCAGCTAGACTAATTGTACTAGAAATTAAAGTTACGTTGGCAAAGCCTGATGGTCTTGTAGTATCAGCAACATCTATAGCTAATCCAGTGTTTGCAGATTCGCTTCTAACTGTTGGCATTCCAGTAGCTGTTAATTTTAATTTTGAACCAATTAAAATACCTTCTGCGTCTACGGCTAGGTCTGCCAATGTTCCCACGTGTTCTAGATAAGAATTTGTAACATTAGGAGCCAGCACTGTTCCAGTTAATGTATTTGCTGCGGCAGGAACAGTAACATTGGAAGTTCCGTCAAACGTTACACCGTTAATTAATCTTGCAGTTTCTAATTTAGTTGCTGAAAACGCATTACCAGTTAAAGTTGCGCCAACAAATCTATTAGCTGATACAACATCAAAACTACTTGTACCAGTAGTAGATGTGACATTTCCTTGTACGTTACCAACTAAGTTTGCTGTGATTGTACCTGCGGCAAAATCGCCGCTGCTGTTTCTAATTACTACTTTGCCGATTAAATTACTGGAAGATGCATCAACAGCCCAAGTTGTTGGCGACGAACCATCAAAGTCGTTACCTGTTAGGCCTTCACCTCGAACAAGATAATTTGTAGTACTTGATCTAATAGTAACATCAGCAGTACCGTCAAATCCCACACCGTTGATTAATCTTGCATTTTCAAAACGGTTAGCACTTTCGGCACGACCTTGTAGATTACCTTTGATATCGATCAACGACAATAAATTAATACCAGCAATTAAAGTTCCAAACCCTGCTGGAGCTGTTGCCGGAGCTAGTGTAAATGCTCGACTAGCAATAATCCCAAGAATTGTTCCGTTAACTTCGATTAAAATTACAGGATTGTTATTTCCGTCAGAATCAATTAATGTTGTAGATCGAGCTCTAGTTGTTCCAAATCCTTCGGCAGTTTCTGGACCAATAAATTTCCACTCAGCGCCATCCCAAAGATACATCGTTCTGTAAGGCATTTTGTACCATAGTGCGCCAGCTGGCGGAGCTTCCGGTGCTGTTTCAGATACTACAGCTGAGCCAACAATTACCCACTTGGAATCATCCCAAACGTGCAACAAACTATTTGTAGTGTTGAACCACAGTTGTCCTTCTATTGGTCTTGCGGGCGGATTAGAGTTGGCAAAGTTTTCTAATAAATGTACAAAGTTTTCATTTTGTACCTCGCCATATCCTGTGTAATTTCTGCCAACAAGACCTATACTGGTAGACGTATCAATAGTTCCATCTTCTAGAACTATTAACTGTACACCACTGTATTTGTTAATTGTATAAGCCATTTAAACCGCTCCTGAATTTCATTATGGTGGAAGCACAGTATCTGAAACGTGGTTCCAGGCACCGGCAATAATTTGGAATACTTTAATAATCCTTGTTGTACTTACACTAGGTGCAGGTACTGTAGCAATGTTGATACCAACGTTAGTCACAGCAGGTGCTGTACCAGTTGGAGTATTAAATGTCGAAGTACTCTGTGTAATCAACGGATTTACATCAAGGTTTACTGTTGAGTTACTTAACAAGGTGCAAAGAATACGTGCAATTGTTCCGTCACGGTAATCAGCTACCGGTGCAATATTATTAAGAATATTTGAAACAATATAACTGTTTGGCTTACCGTCTGACAAGTCCATACTTAATACTATTGATCTAGTTTCTATAGTATTGTCAACATATTCTTTTGTAGCCGCATCTTGAGCAGATGTAGGATCTGCCATACCTACAATCTTTGGACTTCCTATTAACGAAATATTTCCAGTACCTTGAGGTTCAATTTCAAGATCTTGGTTAGTTAATAGAGTACTAATTCGATTGTTTTGTAATCTTAGATATGCAGGATCGCCAACTAACCCGGGACCTACGTTAATAACTGTTTGTTTACCGAACGATGTAACACCTGGAATGCTAGTAATTCCAACACCTAATGAGTTTTCTGTTAAAACTTCTATGCCGTTGATTCTATAACTCTTGCTACTAGCAAGGTTCATATGCTCAGAACTGTTCCAAGCAGCACTAGCGGTTGTCCAGATCAAAGTTTTATCTGAATCAACTCCTGCCTTTAGTGTTATACCACCGTTGTTAGCATCTGCATTTGTTTCTGCACCGGATGCTAACTCAATATTTTTATCTTCAACTGTAACTGTTGTTGTGTTAACAGTTGTAGTTGTACCTTCAACTGTTAAATCTCCAGAAATTACCAACGAGCCGCCAACAGTTACAACACTGTCAGAGTATCCAGAATAAAATTTAACTTCTCTGGTGTCGGCAAGTACTGTGATAGCATCTTCTTGGTTAATGCCTTTTCTAACGTTAAGAATTAAATTCTTGTCAGATGCAGCGTTTGATAGATAAACGTTACCTGTGTTAACTGTTAAGTTGGCCTGGCCTGCAGAACCAATAACAATTCCTAAATCTGTGGTAATTCTTAATTGTCCAGAGATAGCATTGGAAGTATCTTTACGAACATATGTTGTTGCTTCTGTGCCGCCTAGGTTATCTGCGTTGGTACAGGTAACATTAAATTTAATTCCGGTTAGGTTACCAGCATTGAATCCTGGTGCAATGCTGCCAGTAAATCCGTCAATGGCATTCTTAGGAGTAAATGAGTCTTTAGCAAATATTCCTAATAAAATTCCGTTGTTGTATAGATAGGTGATAACTCTAGTTTGGTTTAGTGTGTCAAGAATACTTGCTACTCTTAGACCACTAACGCCTTGGCTAGCTGAGTAAGCTGGCGCTAATAAAATTGTAGTTGTACCGTCAAAGAAATACAGTTGACGATCAACATCGTTAAACCAAAGATCACCAACGCCTAATGTACTTGGTTGCGAGTTTGAAATTGTTGCAGAACTAACTGGTTGGAAAGCAGTTCCGCTGTAAACTTTTAATTTTAATTCGCTAGTATCAAACCAAATCTGTCCTCTAACAGGATGAGTTGGGCGAGATGTGCTGGCAAAATTTTCTAATAATTTTATAAAATTTTCATTTAACGCTTCGCCAAACCCGCTGTAGTTTTTACCTATTAGGGTTAGATCCGTGCTAAGTTGATCAACCTGGCCGTCAGCCACTGTTGCTACTATAGTTCCGTCTGTTTTGTTTATTTGATAGGCCATTTCAGTTACTCAATTAAGTTGATGTGGTAAATGCTGGAGGACCTGAACGGATAATATAGTTCAATGTCAAGAACGGGTTCATAATACCAACTGCTGTTCCCAACGCAAATGTTGGGTCTGGTTTTTTGATACCTCCAGAATCTTGTAAGTATTGCATCTGTCCAGGTGCTGTCGGGCCGAAGCCTGTTGATGCAGGAGGATTAATAGCTGTGTCATACTTGACAACAGAATATTGAACTCCATTGTAATTTAAAGAATGGCTGTGCTCTGGTAAATTACCTAGGGTCAATGTTACAGAACTTTGACCAGCATCTCCGCCTAAAATTTGAGCTTTGGTATCTGGAACACGGCTAGCTGTGCCGCCACCGCCGTCTACATATCCGCCAAACGAGTTTGGAACACTAACACCATTGTCCATATTATCACGACCTAGAGCAAATCTTCCTCTAAGGTCTGGAAGTCTAAATGTGTTTACACCTAGTAAAGCTGTTGTTCCGTTATATGTAGTACCAATTATATCGTACAATTCTGGATACTTTGTTTTTTCAACCTCTGAACCGTCACATAACAAATAACCATAAGGTGCAGATTGACCAGCGTAGGGGATAATACCGCCTAGTGGAATACCAAGGTCTCCAACAAATGTGTCTCTTGTTTGTTTTAAAAGACCAGACGATGAACCTGCTGATTCACTAGCTCTGTAAGTTAGAATAAAATCAGTGGACTTAGATACGTTTGGTGATGGTGTTGGTTTACCAGAAATAATGTTAGCAGTCAGTGTTGTGTTGAAAATCTTAGTATAGCTACCAACCTGCCCGTCAAACTGGATTGCTGGACTAACTACGTCACCTGCTAATTGAAATGTTGTAACTGTTTTTAAGTTAGTAGCAGTATTAGCGTTACCGTTAATGTTACCAGTCAATACACCTTGAATTTCGTCAGCAATAACAGTCTTGGCTCTAACGGTATTCCATCGTTTTAACGAAGTACCGTTGTCATAAGTGTCAGTGGTCTTGGGTTGTAATGTAGTAACCTGTGTTGTGCCGGAAACATCTAATGTTGTGCCTACTAATAAATTTTTTGCAATAGCAGCACCGCCTGCAACTCTAAGACTACCGTTGTTTAAGTTTGTGCTTTCTGATTCGTTAGAAACAATCAACGATCCAGTTAGGCCAATATTACCATCTACATCTAATGCTTGGTCGGGACTGGCTTTGTTAATACCAACTTTGTTATCTAAAATTCTTAAAATAGTACTAGGAGTACCGTTTCTGTTAACTTGAAGATCTAAAGAACTACCAGATGCAGAGTTATAAATCTTAGCTGCGGTAGGAGAAGATGAGATGTTAAAGGTACCATCAACACCTAAAGTAAGACCAGTGTTGCTTCGTATGTTGAAGCCATAATCAGTGGTGTTAACTGTATCCGATCTTAGGAATTTACCAGAGGCTACTTCCGCACCATTAATAATCAAAGCATCGGCACTGGTAGCTGTTCCGTATAACTTAGGCAAATAGCCGCCAACAAAATCTTCTACTTCAGCGGAAGTTGCTGGGATGTTAATGTTGATACCAGACTTAACTGTAACAAATCCTGCAATTTCAACTTTTGGAGTAAAACTATCCTTAGAGAAAATAATTACAGGAACGTCTGCAATATAAAAAATTAAAATAGAACGGTCAACGTTGTCAGAGTCAGGTACTCTTTCAATAGCTGGGCCATATCTTAGTCCGTCTACTGAACTTTCATTTGGTCCAACTAGAATCCAACGTGTGCCTGTATAGATTCTTAACTGTTGGTTAGTTGTGTCAACCCAAAGTTCACCGACTTTAGATGTCTCAACTGATGGCTCAGTTGCAGACTTTTGAATATTCGATGCAGCTTTCCAACTGGTATTATCCCACAATTGAAGAACACCGTTGGTACTGTCATACCAAAGTTGACCTTCTACTGGATTAATTGGAGCTGCGCCGCTTGAAAAGTTTTCTAGGATATGTAGAAAGTTTTCAGCAATGATTTGTCCATAGCCTGTAACATTACGGCCTGGAAAAATTAAACTGGTATCTGTACTTGAAGTATTGTCAAATACCGTAATAGGACTTTTATTGTCTTTGTCTGTAAAATTTACGATATATGGCATTTATTAGACCTCTGTGAATCCAGTTAAGCTCTGGCAGCGAATTGTATAATCAATTTGAATCAATCTGTTTAGTGATTTCTGCACAGGGTGGAAAATAACGTGGGTGAGTAGTTTGCCAGATCCGTTGGGATCGTAGCTCTTTAGACCTAGTTCGTCAAAGACAAAGTTACCGCTTAGGTCAACGCTGTTATCAAACGCTTCTTGATCTAGAGGCTCACCGTAGTCTAACAAACAACTAATTAAGATATCACTATAGGTTGCACCGCTGATGTGGCGAACTTCCATCTTATTACGAACAGGGTCTGTGTTTTCTACAGCGTTTGCATCTACTACTTTGTTATATGTTTGATTATAAAGACTAGAATTTACACCAATAGTATTTGGTGTAAGATAAGTGATAAGCCCTGTAGGGTCTACACTGGTTCCGCCAGTACCAAAAACCATTTCATAGATAAATCCCTGGCCCTGGTTACTTAAACTTTGAACCATAGCCACTGACATATTTTCGTAATGAATTGCGTTACGTTGGTCTCTATAAACTTCCCCAGAAATAGGGTCAAATATTTTAATATGCCCTTCAAAATGAAAGCCGCCCTGTTCATTAGGCTGCTTTGCGGGCTGTTGTGAGTTGATTGTTTCTGGCATTTTAGTCTCTTTTAATTCCATCATAGTATATTTATTCGGGCAAATCACTAGCTCCCTGAGCTATGAAATTAGCGATTGTAGTGTTATTTTCCAATAAAGTAATGCCTTTGCTTGCATTACTTGTGCCTCGCTCGTACCATATCTGACCGGTTTTTCTAATTACAGAAATTCTTGTTCCAGCAGCAACGGCCTGTGTCAATCTTATGTAATAATCGGCACCGTTAACTGCAAACTCAGCTTCAATTTGCTTGTCTGCATACGGGCTGCTGGCTCCTAGTGTTTCGTCATAGACTGTAATCGAATCTTTACGCAGTCTGCGGCCGGCAACAAAGACCTCTACTTGATCGCAAGGACCGTAGTTTGCAGGAATATTTCCTTGGTACCAGCTGCTTCTAGTTGATTTAGTAGGCACATAGTTCAACGGCCCAATTAATACTGTGCTTCCGTCGCTGATAAAATCTACACGATCTTGACTTTCATTGTAAGGTATAGTGTGTTGATAGCCAACGTCAACCACTGGAGTTCCAACAGCATAGCTTGAGCCGATAGGTGTTCCAAAACTACCTCTGCGTAGCTGAGATAGTACGTTACCTACCTTGCTCATATATTCTATTTTTTCTCCGTTAATGTGTACTACACCCGGAATATTTCTAGAAGAAATTGGTTCTGTTAAAGGCGTAGCATCATTTACTTCGATTGAAGTATCATAGTAATTTAACTGCTTAGTTAAGGTCACTGAATTAATAGAATATCTGTGATATTGATATCCGTTCAACATATCTTTGTAAATTTCAAAGGCAGCTGGCGCCTTGTATGTTTGATCACCAAACAATACAATTTTAATTAAATCAGTATCAACAGTTGATTCTGTTAGGTAAACAGCATTTCTTGGCAGGTCAACATAGTAGTCTTGATCTGCGGTTAATCTAGTACCATTCTTATAGACCCAAATAAAATCAATACTTATAGGAGTATAATCTAATCGATAGTTGACTTTGCCGCCAGCATACTCATCTGATACCATTTGTAAAGAAGGATACTCAGAGAACCAAGTAATTTCTATTTGATCTTCATCTACTAGAGTGTAACTATCAGAAATTACAATGTTGTTTCCTTCGATGTAATATTCAGTACGGAAGTCATTTTCTATAAGAATAAAATCACCGTTGGTTAATCTAGATGTTAAAATTACCAACTCTTTTAGAGTACCGTCGTAAGTATAATCTTCAATGAAGGTTAATAATTGTTCATTTACAAACACTCTAATATTTGTAGGTAAAATTGTTCCGGATGGTTCATATGGATCAGTACCTAATATAAACGAATTGTTAGTACCATCGTAGACTGCATTGATGCTGTCAACACCTCGGAGAGCCGTACCGTTAACTTCAACAATAATTGAAGACAGTGCAGAAGCACGTTCTAAGTTTACAAAATTGTCAAGGTCAAAACTTCTTGTGCTACCTTCATAGGTAACAGTTTGCTTGTTTACTCGGACTACTGACAAACCTGTAGAGTCGATATCAGAGTTTGCACCTAGAGAAATAATTTTAACAATGCTTCTGTTTGGTGGCTTAATTCCAAACTGTACTACTGTTTTTTCTGTAATTTCAAAATCATCAGAACTGTTAATAAATCCTACGTCAGTTTGTTCACCGTTTACTGTGACAAATACTGAGCTAGTATCCGAGTAGTTTGCATTTGTTAAAAATAAACTAGTGTTGCCATCTGCCTCGTATTCTTTATAATCTAACAATGCAAGGCCGCCAATACTAATAGCAATTATTTCTATAATTGAATTAGCATCAGGTGGTGTTGTAAATTCTACTTCATTTGTAGTAAAGTCAATGGCGTAATCAGTTTGTTTAATTTTATCAACGTAGACAAGCACTGATTTTTGTTCAAGGATATTAATACCAATATCAAAGAATCTTGTTGAACCGTCTGATACTAATACCGACGATTTAATAGCACTAGTGCCTGTCTTTGTAGTCTGAAACACTTTAATAGACACGCTGTCTAATACCTGACCTGGAATATTTTCTTCTGGTGCAGGCACTTGATCAGGACCAATAAACTTGCCGCCTTCGATAACAATTTCTTCAGGTGTTAACCCTGTAGCAGTAGCGTATGCTCCGCTCATTGCGCTTAGAGAACCACCACTAATTTTTGTATCTAATAGATTAGGATCGTTAATAGTTACCGAGCCATCACTTTCTATTGGTCTAAAAATTAATGTGTCGCCTGCAAACGTTGAAATGTATCTTCCAATTTCAATTGTTGCAGTAGATCCGTCGCCAATAAAAGTTGGCATTTGAGCCGCTGGGTTTGTTACTACCGACGAATCCCAAGCGTCAGTGTAGTTAGGATCGTCAATGCGAGTAGTTTTTATTTCTCCCTGACGCTTAATATAAACTGTAATTACTTGCCCATCTTCTGGAATATAAGGTAATGTGATTTCCGTAGTGCTTCCGTCACAAGAGTGGTAGTAGTCTGAGCTAGCTTCTACTGAATCCCAGTTGTCTGTGAACCAAGGCAAGGCATCCCAACCACCAGTAACATCAAAGGTAGTTCCTTGAATTGAAACACCGCCATAATCAATACCTGTCATTAGCTGTGACAATTCATTACCGATCATCCCAGCTGTTGGAGCATAATATTTTTCAATTCTATTGATGCTGTCTAACAACTGATCATTCTTTTCATAGGTAACTGTAATTACATCACCAGTTGCTGGAACTTCTACAAATCGAAGTTTTCCTTTTAACAGGCTATAAGTGTCAACGGTAGAAGTGTAAAGAATAATTTCATATTCGTTAGTCAACACTACTTGATCGTTTTTCAAGATTTTAATCTTGCTCTTATCGCGAGTTGCTGCATAATTTAGATCAAAAATAGCAGTATAACCAGTTGCCGTAAATGTTTGAGACTGAGTTAATGAACTGTAGTATCCGTGTTTAGCTACCCTGTCAAATTTAACAGTTAGATCAAAGCTTCGAGCTTTGTTGTCTCCTAAGATAGGCACTGCTCTAGCTAGAGTTGCACCTGTGGCGTTGCCGCCAATTAAAGATACTGTCGGAGCACGAGTGTAGCCGGAACCTGAGGTTAATACCTTAACTCCAGATACTTGACCATTTGAAATGTAGGCCTGAGCAGTAGCACCAGTGCCGTCACCAGTAATTACCACTCGAGGAGCTGTAGAATATTCAGTGCCTGGATTAGCGATTTGAATATCTACAACAGAATATCCTAGATTGTCTTTCCACCACTTCCAAGGATATTGATCAATTTGACTGTTACGTTCAGTTACCGGAACAATTTTGCCTTCTGATTTTACAAATGTAGGTGGCAGGTCAAAGTCTGTTGTTGCCATTCCTAACGGCTCAGTAGTGTTATATCTACTTACATATTGTCTTACAGTAGTTCTATAAGGCTTAACTTCATCGATGTAATCTTGGAAGCTAGCAAGGTTATCATTTTTGTAATTTAATTTTTGCTCTAAGGCACCAATGTTATGTGTAGCTGTAAGGAAGCTGGTCTTGAATGCCCAGTCAACATATAGTTGCTCTGAGAATACATATCTAATACAGGTAAAGAATAATTTATTCCATTCAACAGCATAGTTTCCAACAAAGATGTTTTCCTTAATTGCTGTAAGGATATTTCTTAATTCTTTTGAATTTTCGATGTCATAGAATCCAGTATCAAAACTAGATACGTTGTCATAACCAATACCTGCAGAATTAATATTATACAAAGTATTAGTTAATTGAATAGTGCCTAATTTTCTAGCCACCATTTTATATTTGTCTAAGAAAGTATTTCCTGTTTCAGCAATCTTCTCAAACCAAGCCCAGCCGCCGCTGGCGTATTCTTTGATTTGAATTACATCGCCTAGTTGAACTGAGATTGTTGGTTCTTCTGCAACGTTGATAATTTCTTTGGTTAGTCTAGTACCTGAGCCATAACCAGCAGCATACCAATCGCTGTAATTCCAATAGCGAGTAGTATCAAAGGCCTGTGATGCACTTCTAAAGAAATTCTTTCTTTGATCATCCCAAGCATAAATGCTCCAGAATCCGTTGGCAGTTGAATCTGACTTAACTAATACACTAAACTGTCTAGCTGATGCTACAGCAGAATTGTATCGTTTTCCTCTAGAGGTAATGTTTACTCTAACTATTCTACCTTGGTTGTCTAAAACAGCTTCTGCTGATGCTCCAACTCCGTCACCGTCGATAACAATTGGCGGTGCTACTTTATAGCCGGCACCAGAGTCTAAAATATCAATAGTGTCTAATTCGCCATCAACAATGTTTATTTGTAATGAAGCTTGTTTAGTTCTTACAGTACCGACTGCAGAAAGATCACTGTAAGTGTCTACAGTAACATCGTAGAGATTTAACGCCTCAGTTGGCGCAAGGTCAACTAGATTTAAATTTTCGTAGTTAATTGTATCAGCAAATGCTTCTTGTCGCAACACAGTGTTTACATTGTCGACTAGAATTTTTAACACTGCAAGTCTGTTTACAAACATACTTTGACGAGGTCTAAAACTTAGTCCGTATCGTTGTTTAGCTGGTAATGCTAGATCCGGAACCCTGTTGCCTGCTTGGTCGTAACCTACCAAACTGTCGAACCATTTAGTTTCTAACTTCTTAGATGGTAGACTATCTGCAACACCGTCTGATAGCAATTGATACTCATTGTGTATTTGATTTAAATCTGTTTGATTTTTCTTAAACTGTATATTCATTACTGCGGTTGCAGAACTCATTACCGAAGGAATATTATATGCCAAGAATTTATCTTGATCAATTAAAGAAATAAATGCAATGCCCGAAGACGAAGGGTTAGTTATTAAATTAGCCACTGCGGCTGCAGAAAGTGTTCTAGTCGAATTTTCAGGAACTAGAGTTTTATTTTTTACCCAATAGTAATATAAAGTTTCTGTTGGTTGACCCGATACCGCACTGTACAAGACTTTAACCGAGTATACATCATCATTAGGATAAAGAGGTTGTCCAGAAATACCGTTAGCTATACCTTCGTTGGTGTCTGCCAATGCAGCCCATTCGCTTGGTAATAACGGTGTTTCGACCCACTCACAGATATCAACTGATGCACCTTCAGCTAGAACATTCCAATTACCCAATCTGTATGCTAGGTCTGATTGTTCGTAATATTTCCACTTGGCTGTAGACAGGTTCCACCATAGTTGTCCAACAAATTTGCCAGTCCAATTTTGTCCAGCATCAACAACTTGCTCTTCTGTACCTATTGAATAAATTGCAGGATCATAAGATGTCTTAAATCTAAGTTCTTTTTCTGCAACATTAAGAATTTTTAATTTAGCGTGATCAACATAATCGATGTCTTGAATTTTAAAATTATTAATAGTATCGTACAACGAAATGCTTTTAATTTTATTAATATCAACTACAGGAGTTTGTTGAGCAATAGTATTCAACGACGACACATCGCTAGATTTCTTAAACAATCTAACAGTACCAAATTTAGATCCTGTAGTAGAATCTTTCCAGTCGGGGGAACCTACTACTATTGCCGACGACGATACGTCAACACTGTAGCCAAAACTTTCAAAAGGTTTGAAATCTGTTTCTAGTTTTTCTGCTAGTAGATATGAATCTCCCTTGAGTTCAAACACATAGACTGCTCCGCTGTAGCCTTGGCTTTCAATAAATCTAGTTCTTAGTTTATCGAATGTTGTTGCTGCGGTAACATCAAATAATGTTGGAATTACAAAAGGAGTATTCTTAGCACCGATTACAACTTTTTCAGTGTTAGGACTAATCTGAACACTTTGACCAAAGAATTCGTTAGGATATTGTTCAAAGCTTTCTAGTTTTTGTTTTAGTCTATATTCTACCGGAGCATATCCGCTGGTGCGGAATACATAAGCACTACCTTGATTTTGTAAATTAACATCTGCAAGCGGGCTTGACACAACTAATGTTGAGCCGCTGTAGTCAATGTCTAAACTCCAGCCAAACTGATCGCCTGTGCTGATAATGTCGCCTGAGTCAATATCATTAAACTGCACCATTGACTCGGCATTGATAGTCTGTACAAAATTATATGTACCAGATAACGAACGCTGATAGATGTAGACTTTGCCTGAAGATTCTGAAGTACTATCACCTACTATGTCCCAAGGCGCACCTTCAGGAACTTCGTTGTAGCTTCTAGTAGTTGACCCGTCTAGCTCGTCTATTCTTTGATTTAACTTGTAATAGTTGTCTTGGTGTTTAACAACATCACCCTCAACATACTCGATGTCCGGTCTCCAAATGCCACGATAGTTGGCAAAATATTGGCCGTCGCTGTTTGGTGCTCCTACTACTAAGATACTGCCGTCTCGGCTCATTGCAAGACTAGTACCAAACTGGTCGTCTTGCTTTACCATTTCGGCTAACTGTGTTTCGCTGATTAATCCTAGTGCTAGTGTAGAACCGTCATCATCTAGTGAAATATTCTGTGGTAACGAGCACTGAGTTGACACAGCATCTAATTGTTGCCAATTTATGCTGTCAACGCTAATAGTACTTCCGTCACCGTAGGTGTCAGATGTTGCTTGCCATAGCTGACTGTTGTACCATACAATAGATCCTGCAGGATAGTAAACAGAAGATGAAGAACTGTAAATTCCTTTGTAGTTTTGATTTTCTAAGTGTTTCCATTCGCCGTCATAGATGTAAAGATATACACGGCCTCTGTTATCTAAAGAACCAGTAGCCGATACAGCCATATAATAATTGCTGCCGCTTATTCCAACAACTACTTCAGAACCAAAAGATTCTGCATTAGATGGGCGAGGGCTAACAAATGAATCTTGTATTGCCCATTGTTGATTGATATATTCGTATATCGAAATCATACCTTGGCCAGTATAACCTGTGCCACCACCAACTGGGGTTGCTGGAATGTTTACTGCGGTGGTCCAATCAGCTGTTGAGATATCAATGGTACTGCCGTCACCGGCTACATCGTTAACTGCTTTCCATAATTTACCAGCATACAATACTACATCACCTTCTAGGTAAGATCTAGTAGGAGAGTACTCTCCTATAAAATCGCTGGCAACATTATTAGCTCCAGGGCTGGTAATTATTAAGAATCTACTGTCTGGAGACAACGCCATTTTAGAACCAAAGGTTCCTGCTACGTTGGCTTCAAATCCCGAAGGCGGTGCAATAATTTGTTTTATTTCTAAACCATCGATACCTTCAACATAACACATTACATATCCCGATCCAGGAATACTAGCAATGACCTGTTTTAATTTGTCATCGTATAGTACCTTAGTTCCTGCATACAAGGGACTAGTAATTCCGTAGTCTTGAATTTTATGATCTGTATATTGAATCTTTTTATTGAGAACTTCCCAAATGTCTTGACCGTTGTTATCAACCCAGATTTTAGAATCATTTTTTAACAACGATACTTTCTGAGGAACTGTGTCATCGTAAGACGAATATCTACATTCTGTTAATGTATAGATTCCTAACACCGAACTAATATCCCATTCAGGAGTCTGAGCATCTGCAGAAACTTCTATCGATACAGAAGTTAAATCAACTGCGGTGATTTTAAAGAAACCTGTTAAGTTTACAACTGAGCGGATACCAATAATATCCCCTACAACAAAATCGTGTCGTCTAGATAATGTAACGGTAACTGTTTGATTTGTCTTAACAATGTTTTCAATCACAAGAACCGGACTTTGATTAAATCTCAAAACGTTCCAAGATGGTGAATCAAAAGTAATCCAGATATGATTATTTTCTTTTAGTTGATTAATATCTAAAGTCAATAGATCATCTCTAGTCTTTAAGATAAAGTCAACGTGATTTGTGTTTACATAGCCTGCGGTTTTAACTGGCTCGGCATCATACGACACTGGATTAATTGATGTAGTATACGGAATTGGTTCGATGGTAAAATCAGATTTTACAATTCTATAATTTTGATCAACGTCGCCAGATGGTTGGAATTCTGTTACTAACAAAGGTTGAGGATTTAATTCAAAGTTTTGTTTTAGAATGTTAAACTCTACTTCGCTTAGTTGATCAACACCGCCAAGACGGCCAATGCGGAAAGCCCACTCTTCATTAATTTCAATACTTGATTCTGTGGTTCTACTTAACTTATCGAATACCTTAGTAATAGCATTAGCTGTACCTTTTTCTCTAATAAAGCCTTGGTACATCTGGAATTGAGTAATTGGATCTTCTGCTAGATTTTGTAGATAATCTCTAGTCTGATAACCAAGAGCGTGTCTTGCTAGGTCACGTTGATCTTCCCCAATGCCTTGTGAGTCAACATTGTAGTAATCGTATATTTGATTAATTCTGTAATCAAAGTTTGGTATTAATTGTTTTTCTGGAGTGGAATCTAATTTAGACCAGAATGTTTCGTCGAAGTTTTCTGATCCGTTTTGATTCATTAAACTGGTCCAGTTATAAGATCTGTAGGCAACAATGTCGCCTAGCTTATAATCAGTCCAAGGCTTCCAAGCTTCAATGTTTACATTATCAAACAAGAAGCCAGGGCTGGTATAATCACCGTCCCAGTCTGTGGTTCTAAACCCTTGTGTCTTGATACGTTCTTGACGATATCCAGTAGTCTTGTCGTAGATAACATCGTTGAATACTGTTTTGTCTGTAAAGACTACAACGTGTTCCTTTAGAACATAATATAGTTTTAGATAATAGATACCTTCAGTAGTACCTGTGGTTTCAACTGTTAGTGATTGAAACTCTCTGTTTACGTTTATAAAGTTAGGCAATAAAGGTTTGCCGTCGCCTTTCAATACATTATAATCATAGAAACTGTCTAACAGGCTATCGGCAACTCCCACCGACACGTTAATTTTTAATCTGTTAGCAGCAGGGCTTAGTGTTAGTAAAGACCCAACTGGCCAAGATTGCTTAGTCCAGAATAAGAATTCTTTAACAGAAGTAAACCAATCTTCGTTGGCCTGCATTTCTGGATTGTAGTTGTCAAATTCAAAACCTATAGATTTCAAATAAACTTCGTAGCCTAATAAGAAATCAACAACGTCTTGACGTGTACTTAGGTTAGTACCGTAACTAAGTTTTTGAATTTTAAGAGTGTTAAAGTTTCTTCTACGGAAAGCTTCTATTGCACCTACTTGAGGTATGCTGTTTAGTTTAGCCCAGAATGAAAGATCAAACGTATCATCACTGACGTGTGTTCTTAAGGCTCTGTAATAAACATCGTTGTATCTAACTAGCTGACCATTGATGTACGATTGGCCGCCGGTCCATATAGCAAACTTTTCGCTGATACCACCAACAGAAACTAGCGGATCCTTTTGATTAGGAACTGCCTTATAGTAATTAAAGTATGGAGCAATATCGTCATAGCCGTTAACCGTCCAGCCAGTGTCAGTTTTTTCTAATATAACGCCACTGTAGGTTACGTTTGTAATTGGAGCACTTACATTAAAAATAATATCGTAGTTTTCTTGAGGTACAAATACTGTGCCGCTTGAACTGCTTGGACTCTTAGAATCAAGTAGATATTTTTGTTGAGCTTTATCAACAAATCCAGATAGTCTAGAAGACAATCTAATATCTAAATTCTTAACTGTATCTGTGATTACAGAATAATCAAGCCCTTTAGATTTTACATATCCTGCAAGGTATTGCACAAGACCAGATGTAAGAGAAGTTTCTGTAAAATCTAACACATCTGTTAATTTTGTAAACAAGCCAGATTCTTTGTTAACTGACTGACCTAATTGATTTGCAACAACTCTTGAAGTGTCAAGGTGGTCAGTAATATATTCAAATGGTCTCATCAGACACATTGCCATTACTACTGCAAATGGCCACTCTGAACTGGATCTCCATCCGTACTCTACAGGAGCGATATCGCCTAGTTTAAATGGGCCTCTGTTATTGATTAAAGTATAGTTTCCAGCAAGACCAGAGTCTAACGGACTTAACAGATTGCCGTCGCCGTCTGTTGGAATATGAGACAACAGGGTAGGTCTCTTGTAACGATCATAGGTCCCCGCACGACTACCTTGACGGATAATTCCGTTGGATAAATCTTCCCACAAGATTGCATTGTTTCTTGTATATGGTGCTGGACCGTATTCACTTTCCCACCAAGTTGGCTTTTCGCTAAATCCTAACATCTCCCAAGGGCAACGATGTGGGCGATCTGTATCATAGAACCACTGATACACACCTCTCCAATGTCCTGGAAGATTTTGTGTTCCGGTTGGATCCACCATATTTGTATAGGTATAGGTGAAAGAATTTTCACTGTCAAAGTAGACGTTATTGATATAATCAATGTTTGTGTTCATTATCCACTTAAGGAAATTTTGAGCTACAATTTCATCTAACTGAGATTTGTTATATGTGCCTACACCGTTATAACCACCAACCACAGTATCAATATCAAACACTGAAGTGTCGTACTGTTGTTTTATATTGTTATAAATTCTGTATTCTAATTCTAATAAAAGGTCATCTCTATAGTCGCCGAACGCCTGTGTTAAACTTCCGTCGTGACCTTGAATTACTGCTCTTGGTGATATGTAAGTATCGTCAACAAACATCATTGGAGTATACTTTTTGTATAGTCCCATAGAAGTAGGTGTTGGAGGAATGAAACAACTTGAGGTTGTTACATATTCTCTAATTTCAATAACATCACCAATAACTGTGTCAGCTTTAATTCTTACAAAACCGAATGTGGGGTCAAATTCATAGTCTTGACCGTTTAATAACTGTACGCTGTTGATATAAACATAGACTGCCTTTCTGCTTAATTCTGCTAGACTAAATTTTTCAGTAAGACTAAATGTTTTAATTCCTTCGTCTTCAACAACATATTTTATAAGATTGTATGCACCACTACCAATAACGTCCGAGTCTGCAAACGGGCTTGCTGATGTTTTTACTCTTCCTAGATCAGAAACAATGTCATCAACAAAATCTGGAACATTATTATTAAAATCTAATTCTGTGGCTCTCTTTAAAAAGTTATTTTTAAAAATTGTGTATGCCTTGTTAGCATATTGCACAGCTTTGAAAACGTTAACGTTTTTATCACACAACAAAGATATTGCAACTGGTGCAACTCCTGAGTGCTTTAAAAAACGCTTTCCAAAAAATCTGTATTCTGAAAGGTCTCTTAGATTTGACGCACCGGGAATTACTCCAGAGAATGTATCATCAAATTCTACTGAAGTTGTAATGTGATCAACTGCCTGCCCTAGAGTAAATTCTGTAAGATCTGCGTTGAAAGGATTTTTTTCTAATCCTGCAGGAATTTCATAGTAACCTTGATCAGGATCAAGATCAGTTATAATTTTAATACTGACTGAATCTTTTTCGTTAAATGAAGTATCAAAGGTAAACACATTTCCAGCTCTAGAATATGCTCCTGTATATTTCTTTCCATTTACATAAAATCTAATAATAGGTTCAGAAGTTATCAACGCCCAATTAATCGATTCAAATGTCAGCTGATTAGTAACCGATGCTACTACTTGACTGTCAATAATTGGCTGGGCAAATTTATCGTTTAATTTTTCCCAAGAATTAGCATAGGAATTGTCTAAGGTAAATTTGTAGAATCCAGTTGATATCTTTTTACTATATTTTGTTTGAGCTATTGTGTAATAGAATAAATCTTTGTCCCAATTCCAGTTAAACAAGATATCGCCTACGTTGTCAATTTTTTGATAACTTAGACTAAACCCTAATTCTGTATCAACAACGCTGTCTCCAACTTTGTAAGACAACAATTCTGTTCCTACAAAAGAACTAACTGGATATGTATCTGGATCAGCAAAACTAACTCCGTTGCTGTCAAATACGTCAAATAGAGGACTTTGATTTACTGTGGTTTTTTGCTGGCTTAACTTCCAAGACACACCGTCGAAGTGATACATTAATCCGGCATTTTTTATGCCGCGGCGAATTAACACTCCCTGATCAATTATAGATTCAGAGTCAGCGGTTTCTTTTAAGCTGATCTGTTTGCGTCCATTATGTGTAATAAATGTTACTTGGTAGATCTTATTGTTTGCTAAGGTGTCAGTGTCAGCTGTGACTAAAACTCTTGCACCTTCGAATAAGAATTCGCCATCAACGTTATATCCTGTACTACCTTCAACTTTACTAAAAATGTCGTCTGTAAAATTGTCAATGTAGTCTACAACTTCTTTAGCAACTGCTCCGTGGTTAAACAATTTAATGTTAGGACGGAATTCAATAATTGGACGCTTGGCTCTAGCAGTTTCGTCTGCAGAGAAATCTTGCCCTCTTAAAGAATAAGAATATTCTAAAACACTTCTGTGGAACCAACGATTGTATCTGCTCCACGGATTTTTATCTTGGCTGTCTTTACTAATAGTAATGTAATCTTTAACTCCAGGATAGGCCGCAGCATCATCAAACGGTTGTGTATCAAACCCGTCATTGTCAAACAACACTTCGGGAACTTCTGTAGTTAAAACAGGAATAACCAAACTATTAAATTTAGTTAAAGTAATTTTATCGCCAACGCCTTCTACTAACCAAGAGTCTGTAGCATAGATAGCAGGAGTTACTAGGCCTGTAAATTCTACAACTAGGCCATTGGTAAATTCAATGCCGTTACCGCTGGTGTAATTTGTTTTACCGATAATATCTTTTTCAATGTCAATTTTTGTGTTGCTTTCAATATCAGAAATTATTAAACGACCAAATTTATTTGGATCTGTAACGCTTTGATAATATAGGACATCTGGAGCATCGTAAGGCACTGAGAATGTAACTGTACCAGTTTCAACTTTATTATTTGTAACACCTTGGTTGTAATCTAACGACACTGCCTGGCTTGAAACAATTTCTAAAAACTGCCAATCCTGACTGTCAAGGTCAATACTGCTGCCGTCTGTAGGCAGAACTTCTCTTAGAGCCTTCCATAATTTATTGTCGTAGACAACAATGCTTCCAGCAAAATAAGTTTTAACAGGATTGTATAGAATAGAACCAGTATCGTAGCTAGTTCTAATTACAAACCCATCACCAGGAACATTAACATTAAATTTGTAAGTTTGTCCTCTGTATAAAGTTAGACTTGGGTTATTTGTAAACGAGTCCGGAGTGAAGACAAAAGAATTTACAGAAGAACGCACTTTATATGTGCTAGTAACCTTTGCCGACTGACCAGAAATCTTTACAGAAGGTGGGCCACTTGGGACCCAAAAGTATTCTCTATAGTTAACAAACTTGTCCCAGTCAATAGGAGGATTCCAAGTATAGTGTGCTTGTTTTGTAAACAGGTCATCTCTTTCTTGAGTGTTACCAAAAAACTTTAATTGATTTTTAAAATCAAGATAATCGTAGTAGTTGGTGATCTTTTGATCTTTTGAATATACAACTCCTGGCTCTAATTGGTAACGACTTCTTAATGTGTTATCAGTGTCAAGATAGATATCTGTACCTTTATAGGTTTTTCCATATCTTCTTCCTATGTAGCCAACAGTTTTTTGTAATACGCCCGGCTGAACCAGCGGATCAACTACTCCAGATAAAAATTTATCGTTGGTATCAGTTTTAAAAATCGTAGGCAATAGCTCTACGGTCTTTCTTACTGGGATTTGACTTTGTGGGAATTTTTTATTTGCCATATTATGTTGTACTTACAATACTGTTAACACTCGCTCTTACTTCTGCTGCGGTAATTGCTGAAACAATTTCAATGTCGTCCACTGTTGCACCGCTGACAAAAATCTCGCTGCTCTTGCTTTGAATTTCAAATAGACTACCAAATTCTTGACTAGTCTGTCTTGGCAATATTACCATATTGCTAACGTCAGGAGCTACACTATTAATTACATAGGTTATCATCTCGCTGAGATAAAACTTATCACCAAAGTCCCAATTATTAACATCAAAGAATTCGTTGATAGCTGTAATAATTCTTACTTTCAAATCGTTGTCGTTAATACTCTTTGCAGGATTTTTTACAACTTTAAAACGTGCCTGTAACTTTTCATCTGCTGTGGGTCCAAACAATACTTTGTATTCTACAGGATGATAAATGATTTCATCGCTGATAGATTTAATTGTATCTAACTTAGAACCAAAACTAATACGAAGACTGTCGCTGTCTGGAGCAACTGGCTCGTCTTCTCCGCCCATTAAAAAGTTTCTAAAACTAGTATCATAACTTCTAGTTAAAATGTAAACGTCAATGATGTTGCTAGAGCTTGGATCAATTCTTCTATTGATACTTGCATTGTGAATGTATTGAAACTTTAACTTGTCGCGGCCAACAACACCTTTATAAGTGTTATCTAACACCAATGTGTTTGTTGCTCTATGTACACGTTTGACTCTGTTTTCATTTGCATCCCAGAAATAGATTAATTGTCCATCGACGTAATCGCTGACATTAATTTCTGATTCTTTTTGGCGAACTAAAATTGTGTCGTTGCTGTTATCAATTAATGTTCTGGTTAGATAACCTGTGTTGTCTAAAACTTCCTGGAAGAAGATAAAGCTCAATTGATTGTCTTCGCCGACTATTTCTTCAAACGCATCTGGGTCATCAATAACTCCGTCATCGTCAGAATCTCTAAAAGCTAATTTAATTTCTGCGGTACTTTCGTATCCATCGTCAAATTTAATAGTATCATCTATTTCAAAATCAATATCAGATTTTAAAACATTTATTCTGTCATTGCCTGTGTTAATTCCTAAGACATTGATAGTGTCTTTGACTACACGACCTAATTGATTGTTGTACTGTTTTTCATTGGCATCAAAATAAAATCTATTTTGTTCTACGCTACCAAAAATATAGTTCATAGAACGAATTCTAATATTATAGTAATCCGCTTCTTTTACAAAGGCCATAAGCCAAGAACTATCTAAGTTAGCATTAGTAGTATCGCCAGCTTTACCTAAACTAAAATCGCTTAACAGATCAAGATTTGTTGAAGTTATAATCTTCCAGGTTTGATCTGAAACATTAAATCTCAAAGCAAAATTTAAATCTTGAGATATTTGATTTACCATTTCTGTTTCGACTGCAATTGGAAGATCGTTAATAAACTTTGGAACAATTCTAGATGCAATAGCACCAGTTGGTATAGTATCGCTAAATGACACTGGACCTAGACCCGATGTTAAAACTCCTCGACCGGCATTAGTTCCGTCTCCGACTACTTTAACAACCTTTGTCCATAGATAATTTACCTGATCAGGATCATCTGCAGAAGTAACAACTGTTTTTCCTTTCTTAAAAGAATATCCAGCAGGTGGCACAAACTTAATTAAAGAACCAGAAGAAACATACTTTAAACTGTTAGTAGAATATGTGCCTACTTTTAACAATGAGTTGTCAACGTTATTTTTAAAATATCCAGTGCAGAGATTTACATCTGTAGTGACTTGATTCCATACTACGTTTGTATCTGTAAATAAAATTCTATCAAATTTTGTTAGATAAAAGTTATAAACATCGTTGCTGGTAAACGCTGGCTCAACGCTGCGTCTAATAAAGTTAACAGCGTCGATTCTGCTAGTGTACTTAAACGATAGAATTTTTTCAACTTCTTCTTTGTATACATAACCATCGTTGGCAAATACATTTACAGAGCTGTATCTTCCTGTGGCATCAATAACATCAAAATTTCTAGAAATACCTGAGCTTACTCTGTTTACAGATTTAATTTTTAAAATATTTTGACTGCTGGTTAGCGGAGCAAGATTATAGTCTTCTCCGGTGATCATTCTATTCTGTGTATAAAAACTTGCAGGTGCATTAGTTCTAATGCTGTCTGTTGATTCAGACGCAGCAGAATTTGCCACAGTATATTGTAAACCTAGGCCAATAGTAATATTATGTTCTTCTCCCCTCTTATTAATGTAAGGGATAGAAATGTTAATGCCTCTCAATTCGTTTGGAGAAATTACATAACTTAGTCCGTTGCTAACTCTGTAATAAACACGGAATGATCCTTGAGGCAAGTTTCCATAAACACCGTCAGCAAATACTAGGTCAACTCTATCATCTGTTTTGGTCAATACAGAATAGATATTTCTAATATCTTGGTTAATACTGTTATAAACAATATTGCTGCCTACTAGGTTAGCAACCTGTGTCCACTGATCAAGTTGAGCACCGTTAGGTGCAAGTCTATATAACCATAGATCTTCATTGTTGATTCCTGTAGCATCGACTGCTACAGTTTCGTTAGTGGTCGGAGCATCGACAGCAAAGTCAGCAAGTTCTAGACTACCTTGCTTGAACATCATATAGAATCCAGTATTGGCGCTACCTGGGCCTGCGCCGTCATTTCTATAAATGAAACCTACTTGGTTGCCAGGAACAGGCGGCTCTTCATATGGTGTCTCTGCACCAGTGAATGCGGTGCTGACAATTTCAAAATTCATACCTCTAGCTGCTACAGTTTTTGTAAAAGCAAAAATTGGCACATCTTGACTAATTGTTCTAAATCTATATTGCTCCGTTTGAATACCTTCAATGACTGCAGAACCCTGGCTTCGGCCAAACTCGGTGTTGTCTGCCATTGCAGAGTTGAGCACTAATAGAAACTGTTCTAGCCAGTTTGAGTTAGTTGGGTCGTTCCAGCTGATAATTTGATTACCTAAATTTTTGCCGTTACTATCTACAATTTCTTCTGTGGTAGTAACTGTAGAAAACTTTAATAGACCTTTTGATGCAACATTTCGCTTGGCATTGTAGCTGAGCATTTTTGCAATTCGTAGGACACTTTCTTTAGTTTCTGCTAGTTCAATAAAGTTTTCACGGCTGGCTAGATCAATACGGAAGGCTAGACTTTGACCTAGGAATGCAACAGCGTCAATAAGGGCCATATACTCAGAACTTTCAATGTAATCATTGAAATCTTCTGGGTAATTTTCACGTAGATACGTAATAATAACTCTACGTAGGTTTTCAAAATCGTAGGATTTGAAGTCAGCATTTTTAAATGTCTGATAGATTCTAGTCCAATCTTGATTTAAAATAAGGTTATTTTGTCTAGCGGTTGTTGTCATTTTTAGGTCCTATCCTATATTTACCAAACAAAATTAACTGGTCAGTTAATGATAGAATTGTTTTTGTCAAAGTTAAACGTCATACGTTCGTTGATGTTAAAAGGAATATAGGTAATATCAGCCTGTATTCTTATTCCTTGGTCTGTGCTGTCTATTTGTATTTCGTTTACCTGTATACGTGGATCGTAATTAATAATTGTTTCAACATCTTTAGAAATAATGTTTTTAACTTCTTCTGTAAACGGTTCAAAAAGAATATCCCAAATTACAGTACCAAACTCTGGGTTTTCTAGCTTTTCACCTTTACGAATATAGAAGTGATTAATTAGATCCTGTTTAACTAGATCAGCATCATATAATTTATAATTCTTTTTAGACTCGCTAGAGTTAAACCCTTTATACGCAAAGGTGTTACTTCCTGCGGAGCCTACAGATGCTTTGTTTACTGCTACAGTTTTTTGATTATAAAGTTTGGCCATATTAAGCGTCCCTATCTGTGTTCGACGGTGTCAATTGTTGCGGTGCTTGGTTCTCGTGTAACGGCCAAGGTTCGTGCATTGGAATACGTTTCATAAAGCTCTGAACAACTCCTGACTGATACTTTTTATCCCAACCAGCAGTTGTGCTAGTGGCCACGTTGTCGTGTAGATCGTAGGGTCTAACAAAGTCTGCTACCGCAGCAGGTTCTGCACTTTCTGTATTGTTTAAATGAATCTTAGGAGCTGTTTCCTTGATGTTAGATCCGCTACCGATACTGAGGTCACCAGTGGCGCTGATTTTTATTGCTGCGCTAGAGGCAATGTCTAAATCAGTGTTAGTTGATATCTTAGTTCCTGCACCTACTAATATATCAAGGTTGGCGCCAACTGTTAACTTAGCATCACTGTTGACTAGGAATTCTAAGTCAGTTCCAACTTCGGCGTGCCACTTGCCTGTCTCGGTTCTAAAGTTCATATTGCGGCCGCACTCGAAATTAATATCTCTATCTGCTCTAAAATTAAAATCAGTCTTTGAATGGATGCTAACGCTATCTTCAGCATAGATATCGATCTTGCCGTTGCTGGTCATTTCAATCCAAGACGTGCCACGAGAATTTCCAATGTAAATTAAATCTTCTGAATTGTGCATCAATATCTGATGCCCGGTTCTAGTACGTATTCTAACACACTCACCGTAGGGTATTGTAGGATCGCCTTTGGTGTTTACTTTTTCTCCTGTGGCTGCATCAACTCCGTTGATTACATCTACATAGGATACTGGACCTTCAGCGGCAGCAGTTTTTCTAACATACCTATCATCACCGTCATCCATTACAAATTGTGTACCACCCAGGCGGCTAACAGGGACTGTGGTTTTAGTTAGGTCTTCTTGTTTACCTATTAGAGATTTTTTAGCATTTGCTCTACGATCCAAAGGACCCGGTGTTGAAATACCGTAGACCATACTTGGAGTTTCTCTTCTAGCAGAAGCTGTAGTAAATCCTCGAACATCATCTTCTACCAGTCCTTGCTCTAAAAATCTTTCAGCAATTGGATGTAATGGTTTTTTAATTTTGTCAGCATCAATTTTTTGATCTTTAGTATTGACCTTTTTATTGATTTCCGCCACTGGCAAAGGTTGCTTAGTATTAAATTTTTTCTTGTCGTTTTCGTCAAGGTAAACATCAGTGCTGGCAGCAATACCTGGTACCATATTGTTGGCAAATTTTGCAGGAACACAGCCCATCCAAAAACCTTGACTTGGATCTCCGTCTACAAAGAATACTAGAACGTTGACACCAATGTCAGGCGGAACAAACCACATACCGTAGCTTTTTTGAGTATCGTTGTAGCCTTCTAATGTATTTTTAGATCCATCGTTCTGCCCCATATGCTCAAAGGCAGTATATCCAAAGAAAGGCATTGCACAACGGACTATGTAACTTTGATTGTCGTCTCCCATTGAGTTACCTTGATCTCTCAATAGGGTAACTTCTAAACTTCCCATAAAACTTGGATCAAGGTGGCTGATAATTCTAGCTAAGAACGGGCCGCTGCCTAATTTAGCATTTTCAGTTATCTGTGCCGACGATCGTCTTTCTTGTGCCATTAGTTGTCTCTTTCTTTAGGTGCTTCTTCAGCTGGTGTAGATTTTTGTGGTACTGCTTGAGTAATGGTAGTAGCCAACGATTTAAGTTTATCAACAGCAAGATTAGAAATCTGGTTAGGATTGCTTTTTCCGTAATCCTGACTTTGGCCTGGCTGTCTAACGCATTTTAATTTTTGTTTAAACAATCCGTCGCTGAAAGTGTTTTCACACTGCGTTACTCGATATATTCCGCTAAACGGACTTTCCTTACCTGCTGTAGGAAATTGATACAATCCAGTTTCTTCGTCAATGTCCGAAGGAGTTCTAAATGTTAGATAAACGAAAACATTTCCTCCTTCATAATTCATTGTGCCGTCTTCTGTTAGTAATTTACTCTTTTGACTAGGTCTTGCAAAGTAATTAGAAATTCCACTGTCTACTAGCCAGTAAGGATCTCCTAGTATTTCTAAATCAATGTTTACCATATCTCCGCTGCCAGCAGTGACAAAAGATTTATGGAAAGCTTCTGCAACTTTTTGTTCAGTGTCTTTGTCGCCTTGGCCGCCAACTGTACGTTCCATTGTTGCAGGGTCTTTTTTAACTCTTGCACGACCCATAGTGGCTAGCTGTGCAGCAGGCGCGGCGCCGGAAGTGGTCTTAGTTCCTCTAACTTCGTCTACCGAAGTACCTTTTTGGTCTTGGTTAGAAACCTGTCCGCTTTTCTTTTCAGATGAGGTATTCTTACCAGTAAAAAATAAATTGTTAATTTGAATATCAAATTTTAAAACATCAACGTTTTTACCTGTGTAGATATAGTTGTATTGTTTACAGATTTGTTTTTTAATTTCATCGTAGCCAATAGGTGCTGCGGTAGGAGGTGCAAATATAGAATGATGAACCATAAAAGGTACGACACGGAAAATAAATTTCTGTGCATATTCTCCAACCAACGGATCTAGATCTAATAGTTGTATCTGTACGTCAACACGCCACCACTTGATCATACCTTCGGGTGTTAGATTTTTAGGATCTAATGCTTTCTTAGAATAGCTAGAGCTAAGAATGACCTGATTTATAATTGCTGTAATAGTCTGTTTCTGCGTAAATTGAAATACTCTAGACTTTGGGTCAATGACCATTTGATCTCTGTTAACTACACCGTTCTTATCAACTTTGTCACCGTGCTTGGCAAAAGGAAAGTTACCGCCAGAACTTTGATCAAAACCAAAGTCGGCTGCTCCAATGTCGTTACTGCCAAAGTCAGCTGAGGCTGAAACATTTTTACCAGCAAGTTTTAAAGTTTCTTTTTGGTTAGGGTCTAATATAGCTTTCTTTTCAACGCCTGGAATAGGAGAAGCATTAAGAAATTCGTTAGATGTTGTAGGAAACTCAATGACATAGACGTCCTTAACTCCAATTTGTTTTTCATCAAGATATTTTTGTTCCAGATCGTTGAGATAGGCACATAGACTTTTTTCACCGCTGACTAAAAGATCTTTAACTGTGCCTGCATCAACTCCAGATTTAGATGAAGTTAATTTAACATCGGTGTACAATAAATTTGTTACATCAGAGAAACCTTTATGGCTCATTGGCACTGCTTCTACCTTGTAGAGGCTGCCGTTTTCAGTAACTGAGAACGTTACCTTAGTTAGGGCCACAGTCCAAAACTTAGGTTTAATAGAAGTTAAAATTTGGCCTTCTTCGTTGTATCCCATAAAATCTAATCGCAGCACAAAAGGCGCTGAGTTTAGATAGTTTGCATAACCAGCTTTAATTGCAGCATTTTGCAAACTCTGTAACAACAACCCCATACTGTGAGGTTCTGTAATATCAAAGGTAAATTTAAATGCGTTACTGTTTCCTGCTTTGGCAGTAGCAGCAATAGTTGTCTGCATAACAAAGTTATTGACAAAATATTCTGGAGCTCCGTGTGCAGTTGTAGCACGTTGACTGTCAAATCTTCCGCCGCTGGCAAAAACAACGTGCTTTAATTCTTTGGGATTATTTCTATAACTTTGAGGATTGTTAAATTGTTTAGCTTCTAAACAGGCAAAGGTCCACATTGGCGCATAGGAAGCAAAATTTTCTAAAGGATTAGGAATTATATTTGGCGGTTCTGTGTTTGCCTGATTAAACGTACCAGCTTTTGCCAGCACTGACGAAATGCCGCCTTTTAAAAGATCTGTTGCTTTGCCTGTAGTTAATCCGGTAGTTACCGCAGCAACACCTTTGCTGATTGTAGACTTAGACGGCAGATAAGAAATACCTGTGCCATCTGGCTTTACTAGATCTACAATAGATTTTCCAAGATCTTTAAACATTTCTTAGACTCCTAGAAATTTTTCTAAATTAGTTTTCTTAGGAATAAAGATAGTAACACCTTCTTCAAAGTCATAGATAGGATCTTTAATCACTGACATATTTCTTTGAACAAACACCCACCATAACTTAGGATTGCCGTACAGGTCGTAGGCTAGCAGATCCGGCCTATGTTGATATTGGCCTTCAATTACATATTGATAATCATCTGCCTCTGCAGGAACCGGACGAATATCCAACAACTCTAGATAAAGGTTGTTTTGATAAGTTGTAGCCCAAGGACTTGATTGACTGTATTGTGCCATATTAGATGTATCCTACACCGCTAGATGGTTTACCTCTAGAGTATTGTTCTAAACTAAACTTACGTTGTTTGCGTCTATTGTATATAGGAGCTACAGTAACAGTAATTGTACTAACCACTGGTACCCAAGTGTTTGTTCCAAAGGTGTTACAGTTGATATAGTTAACATCGTCCTTTAAGTCAACTGAGAAACTTTTAATAATCACAGGAACTTTGTCAAACACACTTGATCCATAACCTGTTAGGTTACAGACTAGCGGAGGATTTCCTGCTAGTGCGCCTTCACCAAAGAACATCTTAGTTGCTGTCTTAAAGAATGTTGTTGCGGCAATCCAATAGGCTGCATCTGTTTCAGTTTCGCAGGTAAACTCTCCAGAAATTTGAATGTCTTCAACTGTGCTGTTTTTGTAACCGTATTGTTGATAGTTACTGTGAACTGTAGAAATTGCTGAATATTCAGCTTTAGTAGAAACTGTGACGTTTGGAGTATATGGCCAAACGACTCCGCCTGTGTTTTCTAATGGCTTAAATAATGGCGAGTTAAAAATATTCCACTGGCAATTAATCCTTACTCTCCAATCTCCCTTTGTTCCTGGGAATAGTTGTATTGGAGTTCCTTGTTTTAAAAATAGTTCACCGCCACTTGGAAGATTAGCTCCTCTTTTGAGGCTTAGGATATTGTTGATCATACCAGCTGCTGATGAAACGCTTCCGGCTAAACTTGAAAGTCCCCCGGCTAAATTTCCACCTGTTAGTTTGTTAAGTCCGCCTTGGATATCTGCGGTAATGTTGCTAGTACTTCCTACAACACTTTGTAAACTACTCAATGCGCCTGCGGCTCCAGGAATACTAGAAGCAACATCGCTAACGCCTCCCATTGCTGATTTGGCGCCGGCTAATAGTTTTTCAGCACCTCCGGAGAGACCGTTTAATCCACTGGTTAAACCGCCTGACAGTCTACTAACCGTTGCATCAAGATTAGCTTTTTCAATAGCGTTGCCAACACTTGGTAACGAAGCTTGAGCAGCGTTAGTAGCCTGGGATATAGAATCCGATACTTTGGCTACAAGTTGAGCTATGGGATTTATTGATAAAGGCATTTTGAGTGTTTTCCTAGTCTTATAGACTATTTATTACTAACAAAATGTGCTATTATTATATTAATAGGAGAATTCAGACTAATGAATACTGTACCAAAAATTAAGTACCTAACAAATAAAGATTTACTAAAAGAAATACATTTAAGCAAAAATACATATTGTTCGTATCTAGCACCCGAATACGCAGACTACGATTTGATTGTTACTAGTTTAGAAAAAATTAATATTAGAACCATTGCCGAAGCCAAACGTAATAGAGCAGCTAAGATGTCCAAGCAGGCTCACGAAAAAGCACAGCTGGCTCTAGGCAAGAAGATTCCAGCTAAAGAATTCGAAGTGGACTACAAAAAAGTTGCCAAAGAAGATGTGGTATTTCGAGTAATGACTTTTGAACACGTACCCCTGGCTCCGGGTCGTAAAAAGACTCTAAAGAATACTGCGGACAGTCACGAGAAAGTAAACTTTCCTCCGTTCCAACATTATAAGTTTGATGTAAATGGAACTTTAAATTTAGTTGGAAAAAGTCACTGGAAAGGTGATTTATACACTGGCGAGTTTAATAAAGAGCACGGACAAATGACTAACAATCTAGCTCGTATGTTTATTAAACTCTGCGAAAGATATGCTACTAGAGGAAACGTTCGTGGATATACTTACAACGATGAAATGCGCGGCCAAGCTATACTTCAGCTTACTCAAATCGGTCTTCAGTTTGATGAGAGCAAGTCGGATAATCCTTTTGCTTATTATACTGCCGCCGTTACTAACAGTTTTGTCCGAATCATCAACATTGAAAAACGAAACCAAAACATCCGAGATGACATTCTTGAAATGAATGGAATGAACCCAAGTTGGACACGCCAAAACAGCGGTGGCGGTGGGCCGCAGGCTCCAGTTACCATTGACAGCGGTGATTGGGATTGATCTTTATTAAACAACCTGTTACAATATTTCTATGAGTTTATTCAAAAAAGTTGCCTGTTTTACAGATATACATTTTGGTTTGAAAAGTGGTAGCAGAACACACAATACGGATTGTGAAGAATTCGTAAAGTGGTTCTGTGAAACTGCCAAAGAGCAAGGTTGCGAAACTGCAATCTTCCTCGGCGATTGGCATCACAATCGTTCAACTACAGATGTTAGTACAATGAACTATACCGTGAGTAACTTAGAAATGCTAAGTCAATCATTTGAAAAGGTATATTTCATCTTAGGAAATCACGATTTGTTCTATAAAGACAAACGTGAAATCAACTCTGTTGAGTTTATGAGACTGTTTCCTAACATTGTGCCTATCAAAGAAAGATTCACAGAAGGCGATGTAACTATTATGCCTTGGTTGGTAGGTGACGAATGGAAAGAAGTTCCTAAAATTAGAAGCCGATACGTGTTTGGTCACTTAGAATTACCATTGTTCTATATGAACGCTATGGTGCAGATGCCAGACCACGGACAGTTACAGGGCGATCATTTTATTAATCAAGAATATGTGTTCAGCGGACACTTCCACAAGCGTCAAAGCAAAGGTAACATTACCTACATCGGTAATGCTTTCCCGCACAACTATGCAGATGCTGGTGATGACGATCGTGGTATGATGATTTTAGAATGGGGTGGCAAGCCAGAATATGTCAGTTGGCCCAAGCAGCCTATCTACAGAGTTTATAAGCTAAGTCAGA
>JACCDO010132059.1_pt1 | contig 50052 bp, 21 predicted proteins | sample 7446101 | NCBI WGS metagenome assembly JACCDO01 (sample SAMN15323440, study PRJNA562643) | freshwater metagenome | isolation source: river surface water | place: USA:Blue River Watershed | collected 2017-08-16 | reverse complement strand
TGCGATTTTCGGAGAGGAAAGAGGCAGAGGTACGTACCCGTTGGGCGCTGCAGCTGCGAGAAGGACAGAAGTGCAAGATGGAGTACGCAATTCGGACGCTGGTGGTGCTGGGCGTGTGTTACTTGATTGTCTCGCTGTATTTCGTGACTATGGAATTTGCACTAATTGTACTTCAACTTTCATTTCACTCTTACTCACTCAATCACTCAGTCACTTATCATCTCTTATTCATTCGTTCTTACTCTCTAACTATTTGTTTCATAGAAAACTGCTCCATACTTTGATCGAGATGCAGCAAGTGGGGACGAAGTGGTTCTTCAACGAGAACTAGCTCTTCAAAGAGATCAACAAGACTTGTGGGAAATGCCATGGAATTTAGTTAGTATATCAAATAATGGTATTCTCACGTACTCAAAGAGTGTTCCAGGTACGAATTTATTGGCATTCAAAGGTGTATTTGAGATAGACATGCATATAAGCAATGTAATTGGTCTATTTTTGAATCTCAGTAGATCTTCAGAGTGGATAGATATGTTGGGAGAGATGCACATGTATCCTGTCTTACCGAGCCAACAAGGCTACATTAAGTGCATCAAGCGCAGTAACGGCACATTAGTCTCCAATAACACCATCCAAACTGCGCCACTTTATAAAGTTAAAACCTTTTTTAAAAATTTAAAGCATAAATTGTTCAAATCCTCTAGTAGCAGCGACCGCCTTGAGGGCGGCGGCAGCGGCGGCGTCAGCCAGGTCAAGAAATCCAAGAAGAGCTGCAGTTCTGCAGATAAAACGTGTTCGAGCGCAGTGGATGCGTTCGGATTCCCCACGAACGTCCCTTTGGATAAGATAGACTACGGCGATGTCCTGCATCAAGTGTTCCTGCTTCCCTGGCCTCTGAAGCAGCGCGACATCATATTGCAGCGCAGATTCTGTTTTAATGAGAATGAAAAGTCAGTTACAGTTGCATATAAGAGTGTCGTGGATGACAGGATCCCGTTACGGAATAGTATGGTTAGAGCGGAGTCCCCACACACCCTGTGGCGGTTCCAAGATAGCAGCATGATGACAGAAGAGTTTAGAAGTATCCTCGCCGACGCGCAAGGCAGAAGCTCGAAAAGTGGAACCAAACGATGTGCATACAACGGTCATTTCAGCACCAATGACCCCACAAGACGCTGCACTGTCATAGAGATAGAGTGTCTCATCGACAGCAAGTCCTTCGTCCCAACTTGGTTCTTGAACTACATCCAAGCCCAATGGCCCTCCAAGAGCCTCACGCGCTATGAAAACATTTTGAAGAAGAAATCGAACAACTTTGAGCTAATATCACACTGGTAAAAATATATTGTATAGACTAGCGCCTGTATATAACTACAGCTTTCCTTGGCTCTGCCGCAAGTACTCTAAGCACTGCGCAACGGTGCCGTCACTGCGCACCTGCTGCAGGAACTCGTCGAAATTAGCCTGTGAACGGTACGTGCTTAACCTGGGGATGGTGAACTGCCATCGGAGCTGCAACTCCGCCATGGCGCCTATCGCGGGACCACTCAAGTTGAAAGCATTCTTGATTTCTGTGCCATCCAGGATCGGCTTCACAAACCACGCGTCTTCTAGGTCGTACGAGTCACCTAGGTGCTGCAGCAGCAGGTACCGCTGAATGATCGCCATCATGCGCTCGTTCAGTATCAATGCGCTCGATTCAAACGATATTTCATGGTATTCTTGTGCCAACTCCACAGCGCAAGCCAGCAGGATTGCGCCGCTCCACAGCCCTTTTACATTGCGCACAAACATAGCCATCTCATCCCTACTGACACCGTCGCGGGAGTACTGCGCGATCTTATCCAGCGATTCCGTCAGCAGCTCCACCGCTTGAATGGTCTCGTTATCCATCCGCAGTTGCAGGTGTAGCAGGTAGTAATACAGCTTTTGCTCCTTCTTCTTAGGGGGTTTAACAGCTATATTGCGTAAGTGGCAGCAACACGCCGCAAAGAAGAGGTATCTCTCATCGCCGCGCATCCCTTTCGGTGCGAACAAGCTGTCCCCCGTCAACTCGTACGGGCACAGCTGCAGTATGATGTCGTCAAACACAGACTTGGAGTCGCTGCGGTTCGAGTGAGTCAGTGAATGCAGCAGCATGTCATCGAGCGAAAGCAACACATTCAGCCAGCCAACAGTGGCCACAGACATGTGTTGCCACGACTCGAGGGTGGTGTCAACTATGGTTTTCAAGAGCTCCGGGTCATTTCCCACAACGGATGCGCTGGATGCGCACTTCTCGCTGATGCCCAGGCTCAGCTTTGACATGTCTTCCACGCCCACGAAGACCACGTCTAGTATGTTCAAGCTGCTCATCAGCAAGATCGCCTTCACGGGACGGTACATCTGGAAGCTTGTTGGCAATGAGACGTTACTGCGTCGCGAGCGTATCCTGCAGTTGTCTTTGCTGTTGACTATGATGCTGTCGCCCAAGCCGATGAACATCCCGTCGCACTCCTGCTTGATGCGGTCTCGACTTACCTTGGTAAACAGCGCATCCTTGATAGGGATTCGCATGGTCGCTTCATCGCGGTATTTCACCGCTTCAAAGATGGCAAGGTCTAGGTTGAAGCCGTAGCGACACGCAAACCTTATAGCGCGCAGTATGCGCAGCGGGTCGTCGTTGAAGGTGACGATGGGTGGCAGCGGCGTGCGTATGAGACCTTCCTTCAAATCTGGGATCCCTAAACCAGAATAATCTTCAATTTCTTTAGTATTTAGGTTATAAAATAGAGCATTTAAAGTAAAATCGCGTCGCAACGCGTCCTCTTCTGGGGTTCCAACTCTTATCTTCGGTATTCTGCTATCGGTGTATTCCTCTGATCTCAAGTTCACCATATCAATGTCAAGACCACACAATTTTACTGTGGCTGTAGCTAAATGCTTTGATTGCTCGGGGTTTTCTTTAATCACTGCTATCTTGTGTGTATCTGCTCCCATCAGACGTAAATACTCATTTACCATCAATGCAAACTGTTCCCCGGTGCGATCATCTACGGCGATGTCTATGTCAGCACTTACTCTACCAAGTAACTTGTCCCTCACCCAACCACCTGCTACGCGTAAGTTTGTATTGATTTTATTATGGTGCACACATCCCAGAAGCACATCGAAAAGCTGTGCTTCTTGAGGCGTCAACGAAAATAATTGCAGTGCGTCGTACTTCACTAAATTAGCCATCCTTGTTCAAGGATCTCTCTCTATTGCACGAGCGCGGAACAGAATCTATCAATGAACCCGCCTACTCTTGTCGTCTTAGAAACTGTGCTGTTATGGTACCAATGCCGAGCACTGCCAAACACGCACTCCTTCCTTTCAAATTTCTTTTTTTTTGACTGCCGCAACAAAAAAGGTGTGGAAAGAACGAAAGTTGAATTTTTTAATTACAAATGTATAAGCTACTGCGTGAGCGTCTGCAGGATCTGCTCGATGGTGGTGTTGACGGTGAAGTTGTTGTAGTGCGCGTTGGAATTCATCCAATGAAATCCTTCATGAAAACGTATGCATCCATCTGTGTTCGTGCCTCCACACGCCAGGTAAGTGCCTGCGGGCATGTACGTGGCACCATTGCGAGCGATCGCTGGGAATAGGCAGAAGGAGCTGGCGGAACAAATCAATACCTTTTTAGCATAGGTAAACTGGGAAAATATGGTCAACACCCTGCCGCCCACCTTGATGACAACAACCGCGTCCGGGAACGCGTCTTTGATGTAGTGGAACAGCGCGTCGATGATAAGTCGCCCGGTGTTCTTCAGCTGCATCTGGGTGCCTGCAGCGAGGTAATTAGTGAACTCGTGAAATATGTATATGTGTTTGGCGTCCGTTGGGATCATGTCCTTGATGAATTTGAATGACAACAGACCCATTCCTCCGAACAAGTTATCGGAGCACCGGTAGTGCACGGCTACATCGGGGAAGAGAGGTAAGTGTGCGTGCTTTAATTCGTGTAGGTTTTCGCGGGTATTGATGCTTTTATTGTGATTGTGAAGGAACGAGACGTAGTCGTGGCTGGTCAGCACGAGTCCCCTTTCTTCTTTCGTCTTCCCGTCATTGCTTATGACACTCAAATCCAATGACAATGCCTTTTGAATGGTTTGCCTCATGAATTTTATTGAATACGGTGACGCCCAAGGATGATCTGGACCGAAGCAATACCTTTCACATGAGCATGAACTTTGTACTAATTTTAAATTCTCTTGATAACTTAAGCGAGAAGCGTTCGAGTGCAAAATCACGCTAGGGAACGCAGTCCAGAATATATCTTCATTTTTATCAAATTGATCATTGAAATTAATAAAATGATGCTGTGTAAGATTCGCACACGCTATTGAGTCGAAGTATGAACCAAGAAAGTTACCGATCCGACCTGTATGATACTCCGTGTCTAAAGCTAACACCGGAGTCTCTTCTAGATACTGCTTATAAATTCCATTTTTATATATAACTTGTGCAGGTGTACATTGATCAACAAATTGATGCGTGCAATTCCGATGTTTGTCGCACAGCTGTACCTGCGATCGTAAAGACGCAATCCAATCAAGAGTCACTTCTCGCGCCGCCAAAGACAGTATCGGCAGCAGCCAATACAAACTTAAAAAGAGCATTTGAAACTCTTGCTTTGCGAAGTCTCTTCTTTTCGCTTCCTGCACGATTTCGTACCGGCAACCGGTCCTCTGACTCTTCAAGAGGAGACACTCTACACTCACAACACATCGATTGTCCTGATCCTAATCGCCTGTGCAGCTTACCGTAGTCCAGAAATGGCAAATAACCACAAAACAAAGATATTTGCTATTTATGGACTACGGTAATCTGCAGCAGCGATTAATCTTAAGACATTGTGATGGGTTACCCAAAGGTTGTGGTTGTGTATAAATTACTGGAAAAGGGAATAAACTTCAGATTAAATCCTAATGAAGTCCCATTTGCCATCAACTGGTAAGCAAACTGTCATATCAGTATTAGTGACTGTATAATATGACTCTCAACTTTCTTGATTATTAATTGATTGACAGTCTCTGGTCATGATGTAACAGTTTGCTTACCAGTTGATGGCGCAAATGGGACGGCATTAGGATTTAATCTGAAGTTATTGCCTTTTCGAGTGATTAATACACAACCACAATATTTGTATAACCCATCAATAGTCGTTGTTTCGTGGGAGATCCATGGGCAAGGTAAGTTGTGTGCAGGTTTCATTCATGTATCTCCCAAATCGACTACTTATTTTGCTGCAGCAGCTTTTACCTAATTCATTCGTAATGGATACTTTTCCTCCTTTGTGGAATTGCAGGTACGTTATAGAATCATTACTTCTAGTGCTACACTTCGAAGAATCGCAAAACAAGTCTTCTAAGGGTATAACTAGAAGTAAAGATTTATAACTTCCTTGCGATTCTACAAAGGAGAAAAGTATCCATCAATGAATTAGGTAAAAGCTGCTGCAACGAGACAAGTAGTCCGGGAGATTCGTGATGATTTACCGCGCAGTTCTTCAACCTCCCGGAATTTTTGGATCCTCCAACACACTTGAAAACAGCTCAAAAAATACAAAATTTAAACTCAGAAAATTTCGAGGATGAGCGCGATCGTCGACGACTTGAGTAGCATTGCTGACTTTAGCGTGGACGATGGGTCTAGCTCTGAGGGGTCAATTGTTGAAGAGAAAACCTTTGATTTCTTCAGAAAGTATTGTATGGATAACGATGAATCAGTTGATGACAATGTAGATGCGTTTGATATAACAAGTTTGCAGTCACATATCTTAGACTCTATCGTAGTTCTGCTGCGGGTACAATCCTTCCAGTCAAAGCACATTGTTACTGCAAACAAGTTGAAGAATAAATTATTCAGTCAAGTAGTTAACAAACTATTGAATCCTAATATTGACGCGGTTGACTCCTTCAGATCAGTCGAAGAGTCGATACTAATCAGTAAGAAAGTAAACAAGAATATAGAATTAACAGACGGAGGTCGTAGCCTAGGAAAGGGGAAGAAATATATGAATCCCGATGAAGAAGCGGCGAATATTGGTACTGCTTTATTGTTACAAGCATTTCCAGATGAAACCAAGACAGTAGATGGAAGAGGATGGTTGCCGCTGCACTGGCTTGTTGTTCTTGGAAATCAATGCGCGTTGACTTCTCGTGAAATAAGAGATATCATCTCAAGTGATCCACTCGCAGTTATGCGAGGTTACAATCTCCGCAGCAATGCAACACCAGCTCATTTATGTTGCTCTATTGGCGATAGCACTTACGCGTTGCTGATGCTGAAGCAGCTGGCGGAGTCGTCGCAGAATCGAATTACATTTACACCTAACAATGATAACGACTTGCCCATCCATTGGGCAGCTGCGAACAGCAGTAACCTTGAATTGATGGAATACTTACTAGACATCAACCCCGAGTCCACGAAGGTGCTCGGGCTAGACATGATGTCGCCGCTATACTGCGCGGTGGATAATAGTAACCGCTCCTTTGACGTCATCAAGCTGCTGGTGGACAAGGATCCGCAGTCGTGTGCGCTGTGCGACGTCAACGGGAACACAGTGGTACACTACCTAGGGATATGCGCGGAATCTGCCAGGGATTTGGAGATTATCGCTTATATAGCGAGTAAGAACCCCAGCGTGTTATCCATACAAAACCAGGATCTGCTCACCCCAATGCACTTGCTTTGCAAGAATAGTACCATCTGCGAGACGAACGCGAAGGAATTGGTGATGTTAATGAGCAAGCTGTTGAAGCCGCATCCCGAGTACGCATCTTACGCGTCAATAAGCGGCAAGTTGCCAGCCCATTTTGCCGCGGAATTCTCGACTATTGAGGTGCTGGAGTTGCTGTTGAATGCTTATCCCTCGGCTACCGCGGTGGTAGCCAAGGGCAAGAGCGGTACGCTGATGCATTGCGCTATCAAAGGCGATCGATTTGATAATTTCGACTACTTGTATGAGCGCTACCCCAAGGCCATCACGACCCCGGATGACGAGGGGTACTTGCCGTTGCACTACGCCGCAATGAACGGGTCGTTTGATCTGTTTCAAGAGATATACAACGTCTATCCTGATGCCGTCTTTGTCAAGTCAAAGGATGAGCAAAAGTTACCTTTGCATTTGTTGATGGAAGATGTCGCCAACGGCATTGCACCGGACAGTGACGACGATGACATTTTCAGGCTGCTGCTCAACGCCTATCCTGAATCCTGTGTGATCCCGGATGCGAAGGGAAATGTCCCTGCTCACTTGACGACTAATGTATATATAAAACGGCTAATATTCCGCAGCTATCCAGCCGCCGACATCCATCAGGAGCTCCCACTTATGAATTGGAACGAGCGAAGAGGTGGGATGTATTGCGCATTCATAGCTAAATACGTCAATGAGAGGAAGAAAGGTATATTGTCCAGACTAAGGAAGCAGTCACTAGAATTAACCAAGAAAGTCATATCTTATTTATAATTGTAATTATTGCATACAGTGTGTCAATACAATCTACTCCTGCGCGTACAGTTCTGCGTCGTAGGTACCAGGGAATTTAATGTTAACTAACTCAGCAATTGCTTGGACAACGGCTCCTCGAGTACCAGGAGGGAATTCTATTTGCTTGAGCCAATACCAGAAGCGGTCGCAATGATCGATGGTCTCTACTCCCTCGTCCTTTAAAGATAAGAACTTGCCAATTAGCTGAAATAGTGTGTTTACACCCGCCGCAGACAACTTGGCTCTGCCAGCTGGGCCAATGCCTGGCACAGACTCGATGTTGCTTGTCACCTGCTTACGCAAGAACTCGGTCAAAGTGCCTTCCTTGGTCGTTGATCGCGCAGGATCATAGCCGTCATTTGTGTCCTTACTCATCCTCGAGAGTCTTTTCTTTCTTCTTTTTTTGACTTTTAAAATGGAACCTAGAAGAAGTTCCGGTTTTGGTAGGTACCGGCGGTAATCCAACGGCTATTTCCCAACACCTTAACGAGCCGTTGTAAGTAGCCTTTTGAGGCTGCTAATAAAGCTATAGTTACAATAGATACAAGGGTACAAGGTATCCGTTACATGCCGCCGGCGACGACCTTCGCCAACACGGCACTGGACTGCTGCTTGAGTGCTTGCACGTGGCTGTTCAGCTCGTTCAAACCAATGTTCTCTTCATTACTCGCGCTTTGGCTCGCGTTGAACTGCCTGCTGGTCTCTGCGCGGACGTCCGCCACTATTTTCTTGACAATATTCACTCCTTTGCTCTCATCCACCGAAGCCGCAGTGGGTAAGACAACAGTTGGAGGGACGACAGCGGTCCTATCCGAGGTGTTCGCTGCCATTCTGCGCTGCCCTTCGGACACCATGAACACGTGCGACTGTGTGTCTGCTTTCACCTTATTCAACTGCCCAATTTCATTCAACACTTTGCATCGTTGCTCCATGTGCAGCCGGTTGGACTCGGCAATGGTGCTCTCGATCGCACTCAACTCTTCCATCGTTAATTTCAACAACTTACGCTGCTCGTTAACTCGCTTCTCCTCGTCGACATTCAAGTCTTTCAGTCGCTGCAAGCTCTGCTCAGTAGCCGTTAGCTCGTCGCGCAACGACTTGATCCTCTTCTCGCTGTCGCTATACGTCACCTCCATCCTTTCGATGCGGTTTATTTCCATTTTAGCCGTTTCACGCAACCTTTCTATGTCTTGCTGCAGCAACTCCTTCGTCTCCTCGAGGTACTGGCATTGGGACTTCAACTTCTCCACCTCGGCGTACACCACCGCGTGCTCATGCGTCAGTGCGCGGTTGTCTTCTTTATACTTCTTGATTTCACTAACTGCTTCCTTTTGCTCATTCTTCAGTCGCTCAACTTTTTGCTTGTTCTCTTGGACGTTCACCAGAACATTCTCCAATTCCAATCGAGCGTTCTCAATGTACAGCTTGGTCTCGGCTGCTTTGACCTGATAGGACTCTTCTTCTCGTAATATATCCGTTACTTTGCGCTGTAATACACTCAATTCTTTGTGCTGACGGTGGTACTCCTCGCGCACACGCTGCATCGACAGCTCGGCTTCCATCTTCCTCTTGTTCTCATCATTTATTGACTCGAGTATGAACTTGTGCTCGTCATTCAACCGGCTTATGTCGGTCTCGAGGACGCTGCGCTTGGTTCTCATGTCACTAAGTGTGCGGCGCTCTCGCTCATTGCTATTCCTGGTCGCCTCCAGGTCGCTTTGGCTATCATCGAGACTTTTCTTTAAAGTTAGTAATGTGGACTTCAATCTGGTCTCACTCTCCTTCAGTGCGACCTCCTCTTCTAGCAGGTAATTCAACCGACGCTTGCACTCTTCATGGGATTTGTTGTCGTTGTCAATCATTGCCTTCACCATAAGCAACTGGTGCTGCAACTCACTCGCCTCCCTACGGCTTGCGCTAATCTCCTTCTTCGTGCTTTCCTGCTCATTCAACAGGCTTTTTAACGTGTTACTCGCCTCCTCAATGAGTATCTCGTTGCTTCTAATCACTTGCTGCAGCTCTTGAACCTTCCTTTCGCTCACTTTCACCTCATTACTTACTCCTTCAAGCTCCGCTTTCTTTAAATCAACTGATGCCGCAGTCATGCGCGAAGCCCGCAGTGCTAGTTGTGACTGATTCTGCGCCGTTGCAAGCTCGTCTTCGACGCTCTTCCTTCTCGCATCAATAGTTCGTTCCAAGTCACTTTGCTGATGACGTAACTCCTCCACGCTGTGGTGCAACAGGGTCTGTTCGCCTTCAAGAGTCTTCACCTTCTCCTTGCACGCACGCACTTTTCGATCGTATTCACTTACTTGCTTGTCGTAGCCTAACAACACCTTCTTATGCTGCATCTCGTCGTTGATCAGCTTGCTGTTCATCAATATCAGCTGCTCGTTCAAATTATTAAGACTATTCTCGAGGCTTTTCTTCTCGTTCTGCAGGGCTTCTGCCTCGCCGCGGTGGAACTGGATGTCTTTCTTCAATGTATGCATCACCGCTTTCTCCAGCTCTAGGTTGTGTTGAACCAGCGAAACCTCGTGCTCTAACTCGCGCTTCTTCAGCTCTCTGTCCTCTACCACCTGCTGGTACTTCTTCTCCAACTCCATGAGCAAGTGCTTCTTCTGCTTCACCTCCGACTCAATATTACCCACATCCATCTGGATGAGCCTCAACTGCTCTGTTGCAACTGACTTGGTGTTGCGCAACTTACTCTCTTCCAGCAGCAACACTTCCTTTGAGTGTAGATACATCGCGTTGAGGTTGTCTACCTCCTGCTTCAGATCGCTGCACCTGCTTCTCATGCTCTTGGAGTTCTTCAGCTCCGTTTCGTTGGATGCCAACAGCTCTTTCAAGTCTACTTTGGCGGTTTCTACCAACAGTTTTGTCGATGCCAACTCGGTCTCGGCGACACTCACTTGGTTCTGCTTCGCCTCCAACTCCTTGCTTAGTTGCTCGAATTCTTCGGAATACTGCCGGCGAGCGTCGTTGAAACTGGTGGTCAGCTGCACATACTCCACCTGTTTCTCGTGAATCAAACGGTCTAAATTGTGAATCTCGCCATTGTAGCTGGGCGCCGGGACGACCTCAGCACTGCTATCGTGCTGCGACACCTTGGGCTTACTCTCGTACTCATTCAATAGCATGCGAAGGGACTCTACTTCCTCCTTTAGCTGCATGTTCTTGGCGGTGGTGGATGTCATCGCTTCAAACGCATCGTCCAACTCCGATTGAAGTCTATCCTTCTCTTCGCTTGCTTTGTTGTACTTCAACAATAGCTCCATATTATCGTAACTCAAGGCACTGTCAGTAGTGGTGGCGGTGCTCGTCTCAACTCTGTTGCTAGAACTACTGATGGAGTCGCTGGGCTCTTTGTGCTTCACGCTGTCGCGCAAGTCGTGGCTTAGTATCTTTATATCATTCTTTAATTGCTTGATTTCTTCGTGGCTTCGCTCTACTTCACCGAACAGTTCCTTGTTATGTTGTAACTCACCTGCTAGCTGCAGCTTCTGTTGCTCATGTTCCACCTGGACCTTTGATAGCGTGTCTATAGTCTGATACGCGATAGTCAGCTCCTTCTTATTCGACTCTAAATCCTTCTGTAATTCAGTTATAAGACTATTCAAGGAAGGGTTTGCTGCTGTGTTAGAGGATTTTGGTAGAGATTCTAAGTACAAAATCTTTTCTTTCGCTAATTTTAACTGATCAACAGCTACAGCCTTTTCTTTTTCGGAGGTAACTAATCTATTACTTAATTTTTCTATTCGATCAGTCAATTCTAACATTTGTTTTGTTGAATTAGACACAACATAAACATCTTTATTTGCGGCAGGAGTTAGTAGAGGTATATCATTGCTCAATCTATTCTTCACTGGTGATATAGATGGCTCCAATGCCGCAGCACCAGTAGGAGTTCTGTATAACTGACTGCCCAACGTTTTCTTCATACGACCAATAAGCACCTTGCTAGCACTAATCTCTTGCAGCTTGGTATCTAATAATACCTTTAATTCCTGCGAAGACATTGATGGTTGTTGCGCGGATGTAGCCTTAGTAGATTCCTCAAGTGCGCGGCGTATTACCACTACTTCACGCTCACAAACCTCTAATTTGCCTTGTTCCTTCACAATATCCGACTTCAGACTAGATTCATCCGTCATAATACTGTCCATTGATACCAAAACCTTTGGTATTCCCCTTCACAGCCAATATAGCAGCTGGGTGGGCGATGCTGGGATGGATTTCAAAATTTTGAAAAATTTCCAAGGTACCGGTACCGGTTTAAAACTATATTTTAACAGCTATTTTACTACTAAGAAACTCGCAGCCCCTCGGGAGTGTTGGGTGTTGCCAATGCGCATCGCGCCGCTAGTTCAGAGTTCCCACTTCTATATATCCGCATATCCAGTTCCGCAAACTTCAGAAGTTTATTCCCCTGGCTATGTTGACACTTCCTAGGAGCCATCATCTTACTTGTTTCCTTTACAACTTTTAGAATTAAATATGGAGATGTCTGATTAATTTATTATGGCGTTCAGCAAACAAAGTTCTGAACATCATAATAAATTCATCAGACATCTCCATAGTTAATTATCGACAACAGCGCCACTGCTAAAAGTGATAGTCGCCATAATCTCCATGTCTTGTGCGTTGCAAGCTGGATGCTACACAGCGTTGGGTGGTACTATTATGCTGCGTGCAAGATGCCTGAACACTGATGCTCTCTTGAAGTCGCCTTGGCCATAATATCAGGACACATACCCATAGTGACATGTAGGTATGGTGTTGACACTTCAATGTTGATAGACGTTGTACCCATGATACGCTGTGTAAAGTCAACAAAGAAGTAAATTTGCTGACTATTGAAGCTGAAAATCACATCTACGACTTTAGCCTCGTCTGTCAGATAGCTTCAATAGCCGGCAACTTTAATTCTCTGATTACACAGTTCGCATGGTCCGACACGGATGGCGCCATGCTCTCGCTGCCACATTACTCCATTTCTCGACCAGAAAGCACTAGTGACTGCCCTAGCGAGTGTCACGCGGGACGCGGAAGAGCTCAATAAGCGACTTGGTTACTATGAATACAATTGACACATTTATAATTTCATTTACTATTTTTTTTTAATTCTTCTAATTTACCTAGTGATATTCCCGCGGCAGCCGCGTATCTCTCGAGTCTGCTGGCCATGTTCTCAGGGGCTAACGGATCTACGGTAGCAATGCCGAGCGATCCCGTGGCGCTTGTCACATCCTCGCTGAAGCTCTGGTTCTTCTTCAATGACATGTTCGAGCGCACTCTAGTATTCTGTATGGTCGCAACCGACTTGCCGATATCATCTGATAGTGAGTCGTTGCTGCTGTCACTAACAACCGATTTCTTGTACAAATCTTGCGACAAAACCTTGAGATTCTTGTAGAATTCCCGCACGAAATCGGGGTTGGTGTCGTCCGACAGGTTGGTGGGTCGCACAATAATGTGGGAGATGGCGTGGATAAGCATGAGTCCGAAGTCCCCAGACGATTCCAGTCTATTTCGGTGGATGTAAAGTATGTTGGTCGCGTGGTCATAGAAGTAGCTGTTGGAGAAGGCGTTGTTGGTCACGAATGAAGGAGGAAGGGTGTTGGCAGGCACCAACGACAGCGGCTTGCCGGTATGCAGCGAGGGAAATAACTTGATTAGTTGCTTTCCAAAGTCTAACCTCGCTCGCTCTTGTATATGCAGATCCATCTCGGTCGTGGTGGCTAGCAAGTCGCCAGCTGGCGGCTCGTCTGAATCCTTGAAAGATTTCAATGCGTCTATAGCAGGGTCTGCTGTCGCGGTGGTTTGGGTAACTTGCCGTGCCGCCGCAGGTTGCTGCTGTGACTCGAGCATCACCATCACCCTCTCTATTCGTGCTAACTTCACTTCGATCTGCTCGATTGACGCTGCTATTACCGGGCTCACAGCAGGTTGCATTTGTACTTTCTTAGGTTTCTTGGCTACAACAGGAGCAGCTGGTGCCACTACGGGCACGTCGGTAGTTACCGCGTCGGTAGGTGCTTGTGACTCTGTGTTCTTGTTCTCGAGTTCACCAACTAGATCAATAGAAGAGACTGCACCTCTGCGTTTAGCAGCTAAACGGTCAGCTAACTTTTGCTTCTTGGTATCTCTCTCCTTGGTTAACGCCTCACTTGCAGCTGCGTGCTCCTTCTCGAACTCCGCGAGTATTCTGGCTTTCTCTTTGTTATCCAACTCGTTACTCTCTTCAACCTGCTTCTTCTCCAATTCTTGTCGTTGGCGCAATAGCAACTGGCGTCGCTCGTCCAACTTGTCCTCGGCGTTCTTCTGATCGGAGGCGAACTTGTCGCGTAACCGCGACAATTGTACTTCCATGTCGCTCTTGAGCTGCTTCTCCACCGCAATCCTGTCGTCTGACATGCTGCGCAGTAGCTCGCTGTAAGCGTTGCTATATTCGCTGCGGTAGCTGCCCAATAACTGCTCCATGTCACCGGCCTGAGCACACAGAGCCACCAACTTGTTGAGGTAATCAAGCTGGAATTGCTTCAACAGTCCTTGCTGCCGCTTGTGCATACTATCGAGCTCTCCTACCGCCACCTTTTCTGTTTCCTTTTGCTTGGCAACAAAATTAGTCTCTAGGTTATTCATCTCCGCGTTAATCTGGTCTTCGCTCATTCCTTCTGCTGTTAAGCGAGACAAGAGGGATATTCGCTCGTGCGACTTCTCCTCGATCAACACCTCCACGGCGCCGCGCAAGATCCCGATGCGCTGTTCAAAATGCGCGTTCAACAACGACGTGATTTCCTTCGCATATCTATCGCGGAAGAGCAACTCCAACACTTCTCCCGTGTAGTTAGCGGGTATCGCCTGGGTGCCGATGGTGTGGATAATGCAGTAGTTCTCCTTGTCCTGCTCCACCAAGCCGCGGGTGTCTGCCTCATTAATAACTTCTTGCAGCACTTCATGCCAAACGACTTTATTCTTCTTCAATTTCTCTAATTGCTCCTTCTCCGCTGCTTCCCGCGACAGCAACTCGTTCAATTGCTGCTCTTCTTGCTCTTTCATCTGCTTCAACTTCAACGCGCGCTTGTTCGCCAGGCGATCACCGAGCTTTCCTTTGCCAATATTCCGTTGAATATCTTCTTCTTCCGCGCGTTTCTCTTCGATTTGCGAGTGAAACTCTTTTAATCGCTTCAATTCCGTGTTGTTCAAGTCGCTTTCAATGCCTTCCTTGAGCTCTTTAGCTGCTAATAAAGCCGTTTCTTTGGCTTTAGCCTCGGCTATTGCTAGCTCTGCTTTGCGGACCTCTTCAAGTGCGATCGCCATCAATCTCTCTTGTTCAAGCTCTTTGGACTCACGTAGTTTGGTGTCTTCTTGAGCTTGCAATGCTTGCTCCTGCACAAAACTGGTGATCTCTTCTAACTCGGCTTCTGCCGTCGTTGCGCCACTTGCCATGTTACTATTCAGCTTGTTCAGCGCGCTCTGTTTCTTCGCCTTCAGGCGGTCCTGCAGCTTAGACTCGTTGTTTTGACGCTGTAAAGACATTTCTTCTTGCAGCTTCTTCGCCTCGTCCTCTTGCTGCTTCCTGATACTATTCAACTGGTTCATCGCTTGCTCGCGCATCACCATCGCCTTGGACACGTCTTCCACTGCGGTGTTGTACTTGGTTGATATGACCGCCTTCTCAACGTCTGTTCGAGCTGCTAACAGCTTCGCAACACCTTCTTCTTCCTCAACTTTGAGTAGGTTATTGACAGCTTCCAGCTCCTTAACGCGCTCTTCCTCTATTTCGTTGTTGACCATTCTCTCTGCCTCGGCAGCACTCAAGGAATTGTCTTTGGAGTCGTTCAACTCCTTCAAACGCTTTGCTTTTCGCTTGTTCAACTTGTCGACCAACGCCTCTTCTTCTCGCTTCTTCTTCGCCAGGATCTCTTGTTGTAACGACGCTACCTTGGCGTCGTGATCCTTCTTAATAGTCTCTAATTCCGACTCTATTTCTATCTTGGCCGCAGAGGAGCTGTGCTTGGCTGCGTACAGGGCTTCTTCCTCGTTCTTATTCGCTGCATTTTGCAGCTTTTGTTCCTTCTTCAAGAAGTCTTCCTTGAGATTGTGCACCGCGACTTCGTTGGACTCCAGCAGCGCCTTCTCCATGGCAGCCATCAGCACTCCCGCATTCTTCATCTCCTCTGTCTTTTGGAGCTTCAATGTGCTGGACTCGTCGTCTATTTGCTTCTCTATTGCGGTAATTTCTTCAGGGGATAGCACAGAAGGGAACTCTAGCTCCGCCAAGCGCGATGCATCAGCCGAAGAGTATCCGTTTGCAATCAACTCATTGTTGCGCTTAGCTCGACGCTGAGCTATTCGGTTAGTCAGTGCGCTCTTGACTTCGGATTTCTTCAGTTGAACGGCTGCTTCGTGGCCATGAATAGCAGAAGCATAAGCTGATTGAATCTTCACGACCTCCTCATCCGCCTTGCTTTGGGCACAAACTAGCAAGGTTTCCTTGATGACTCCGAGCGAGTCGTGCAACTGCTGCAGCTCTTGTTGCTCTTGTTGCTCCAATGCAGCTATCGCTTCAGGCGAATTATCCGTGTTCGATGCACGTCGCTTTTGCATCCTTTCTTGCAGCTTCTGATGCTGCGCACTCTTGTACGCAGAGAGGCCGTCACTCAAAGCTGCAAGGGAGGCTTCATGGCGACCTTTGACCGAGGTTAGCCGCGTGTTGTACTCGCTTGTGATATTCGCTGCTTCCGCGCCTTTCCGGGAGTTCAAGTCGGCAGATAATTTTGTTTTCTCTTCAGTCTGGAACTTCTTCATGTCTTCTTTCGCCTTCGCGGTAGCGTCCTCGTCACTCAAACCCTCTTGCATCAATGCTTTCTTGCGCTCTTTAAACCGATCTTTACATCGTTTCTTCAACAGCTCGCTCGCGGCATTCTTCTCATCCATATACTTACTATCCAGGTCTTTCAGTGTGCGCTCGTGCGCGTTCTTCAAGCGCTGTAAATCGTCGTCATTGTGCTCTTTAAGCACCTTGCGCAGCGCCGATTTCCTGCTACTATCTAGAGAGTCTTCCATGAGCGCCGTAACAAGGTCGTCATTCGCTTGCTTTACTCGATTCTTTTCATCTACAAATTTATTCTCGATGTCAATCAACAGCTTCTTCTTCTCTTCCGCCAAATCCGCCTCAATACGCTGCATGCCATTCTTGTAATCCGCTTCCAGCTCTGCTTGGCTCTGCCTGGCTGCATCCTCGGCGGTTGCACCACCTTGCTGCAGGTCATTCTCTCTTTGTTTCTTCCGCTTATTCAACCGATCAAGCAGTGCCTTGCTCTAAGCGGAGATGTTAGTGGTGGAAGTGAGTAGTAGTGAGAGGAAAGCATACCTGACTATCCATTTTATCCTTGTAGAATTGCTCTAAACCTGCTAGGTCTCGCTCATATCCATCTATCAAAGCTCTGCTTACTAATGCGGAGTGGTCTAGCGACTGCTGGTCTAGCAACTCCTTGAGTCGCAGCATGTTGGCAATGTCTAACTGCTGCTCATTATACTCTGTCTCTTGCTGCAACTGATTCTTAATGAAGCTCAAGTTGTTCTCAACTCGCTCCTGTATAATGGAGTTGTCGTTGTACCGCTGGTACGCCTTGGTCAAGCGAGCGAGCAGCTGCACTTTGGTGTCACTCAAACTGGTGTACAAAGCGAGGTTGTTGTCGGCGTTCTCCCCGTTGAAGATAGAGAGTTGAAGTTCAGCGATCTGGTCGTTATACTCCGCCTCGATACGCTCAATTTCTTCCTTATACTCATCTAAATTATGATTTTTCACCTCTTTGAACTCGTTGATTTCGTTTTCCATCTTCTGGATATCCGCGGCGTAGTTGTGGTCCAGCACCTCGCAGTAGTCGCGCAGCTCGCCCTGGTACTTCTGTCGCAGCAAATCTAGTTGTTCTTCGTTATTTGACGCCAATGTCTTGATTATGTGCAGCATTTCCAGGTCCTCGCGGGCTCTTAGCTTCACTCTTGTCTTCAACTTCTTCTTCGTAAAATCCAAGCGGACAGTGTGGAAGGAGTTGAAGCAGATGGAAGAGGCAGTGCAGTCCACACTGTTGTAACCGTACTCGATAGGCGGTGCGTTGCCATCCACCAGAGACTTCGTGTACTTCGTAGCCAGGTCGAAGCTGAGGAAGAAGGTGGTATACGCAATGTCTAGCTCGTACTTCTCTCTTTGGTATTCGGAATATATCTGCTCTTTCATCAAGTCCTTGGTCTCCTCCCGAGCATCGACGCTTTTACTAACACGCTCCGTGAACCGCTGAACCTTGTTCTGGTACGCAGTAATCAGATCTTTGTGCACGAGCAACTTGTTTAGCTGGGTCTTTACTCGCAGCATGCTAGCGCGTGAGACCAACGCCATACTTGCGCGGTATGTCTCCTCGTCGTAAATAACACTATTAAACTTCGCCGCGTCTTGGCGCTTCTTCTCCTCTTCAATCACTTGCTGGTTGCTCCGAGTGGTCGCCTCCAACAGCTTACTGCCCCTCTCATCAGCCATTTCGCGCAGCAATTTCATGTCTGCTTTCACCTGGTCGTCATCGGCGTCGCCTTGGGACACGAATTTATTAATCTCTTCGATTTCTTCGCGCAGTTCATGATCGAGCATAACTTGGCGTGTTCCTACATTAGCGAGGGCATGTAAGCTGGTCAGTGATCGCAAGTGCAGATTGGAGACCAGGTTAGGACTGGATTGTAGGTAGTAGTAATGCGTGGCGTTGTCTTCGATGAAAGACAACTCTTGATACAACTGCTTCAGTATGGCATTGAAGTGGTCGTCGTTCTCTAGTGTGTGCTCAGCCTCCTTAAGACGGTTTAGTTGAGCCATCACCTCCGCCTTCACATGATCGTCGTCGCCGTGATACAGCGCATCAAGCTCTTGCACCCGGTTGATATGAGTGCTACTACTCAGTTGCTGCTGTAACTTTTTGTTCTCGTTGACTAAGCCTTCAATATCAGCCGCCGCCTTTTTCTTGTACTCCGCTAACTTAGCGAGCTCAACATTTACATCTCTGTTTGCATCTAATATCAACTCCTTGCGGTAGCTGATCTCCTTGTTGACGTCCGCCATCACCGCGGCTTGCATCGAATCCAGCACTGTCGTTAGCTCGGACTGCTCATGCGTCTGTGATTCGATTAACAACGTGGTAAGCGCAACGTCATCGTGGATGCGATATTTAGATGTATTTATGGCCGTGTGCTCCTTGGCAAGCGCCCTGCGAGCTAGCTCATACTTCAAGTGGTGGCCATGAACTGCCAAGTTGGCGCGGACTGCGCCAGCACGGTAAAGGACGGCTAATCTTGCTAGAGATATCGAGTAAAGTGGGTTCGATTCGAGGTTGGCGGAGCTCTCTTCGAGCATCAGCTGCTCTCGCTGCATCTTCAACGCGTGGTCTAATTCCTCCTTTTCTTTCTGGTATTTTCTAGCTAGTTCAGCTTCTGCATCAGCGAGTACATCAGCAGAGATGCTGTCAGTTGACTCGAGTAAGGAACTACCCAGCACCTCTTGCAGTGCCGCTTGTTGCTTCTTCTTCTCGTCGTCGAGGTACTTGTCTATTAACAACAAATCTGCTTGTGAATGGGTTATCAACTGCTCTTTCTGCTGCTCCGTGAATAGCTCGTTGTCTAATAACTCGGTTACTGATGCCTCAACTCCCTTCGTGCTTTCTGGGTAATCGAAGTCTTTCGAGTCGCGGCGTTGTCTGAAGATATCTCCCACGTTGCCGTCTTGTATGGCTGCCAGCAGCGGCTCCAGTATCTTCGCGATGTCGTAGTCTTTGGAGCTGTACAGAGCTAGTTCTTGGTCGATTAACTCGATTAACTCGTTTCTTGTGCCCTTTGCGGAGCTCTCAGACTCATTCATGGTGTCCATGGACTCGGTGAACCTAGTCACGGTGATATTCAACGCATCTACTAGCTCGTCGATGACTTTGATCAACTTGTTCTTCTCGTTGTCGTCGTACAACGGCTTGCCCATCTTCAGCTGCGCTACTCCGCTCTTGCAGATGGACTGCTCTAGAGCGCCTATAACCTCGATGTATTTAGGTATTTTATCAGCAAATTTGCGTAAATTTTGAATAGATTCCGAGACATTTTGGTCGTGGGACCCGTCCTGCAAGAGCGCTTGAACCCGTTTGTCGACGATGTGAAGGGGCACGTAGAGGTTGTTCAACTTGATGGTGTTGTCAAAGGTGTGCTCTACTACCTCCTCGCGTCTCTTCTCGTTGTCCATCTCTTCCGCTAGCATGGTGCTGACCAGGGTATGGACGTCACTCAAGGTGTCCGTTAGATCATGGATCAGGCTGCTTTGCAAGGTATTGTGGTAGTTACCAGCTCCATTCTTAGAGTAATAATCAGAGACCAGACCGCCTAATTCGTTCAGAATCTCGCCTCCAATGACTCCCGAACCTGAGAAGAATAAGTGAGTGAGTAAGAGGTCAGAGAGGGCGCAAAGAGGAGGGATTTACCTGGTTGAAGCATTTTTTCTATCTTGGAGAATAGTCTGAACACGCCAGTGAACTGCGAGTTGCTGTTGTTCTCGAAGATGGTACGCGTCGACATGTCCACCTTCACCTGCCGCAATAGTGACACCAGCTTCTGCAACTTGACCTCGGGACCTCCGTTGGCTAGCTCAAGCAGCGTCGAGTGCAACAGGGTTTTGAGCTCGTCCACTTCCTTCGTCAACGTGTTCTGCAACTTCTTCATTAAATCTTGATTGGTTAGCAGCTGGCGCGTGCTGGCGTCATACTGCGACTGGATGTGCTTGGCTAGGTCAGGTATCAACATGTCTTGGTCGAACTCATCTACCTTGTCAACCATATAAGTAGCTTCCTCGTCAAACTTATCAGTGCCAGCAGTTGAGCTATTGTCACTGGTACCGCTGATTGCTATCTGTTCTTTCTTTTGCTTTTTAGCCCACAAGAAGCAACTCAACCGACTTATACACGAGTCCGCGCTACCGCGGCTATCTCCCTTGGCGTCGGCATTCTCGGATGGTTTATTGAATTTTTCTTTATGGAAATTGCGATACTTCTTATCAATATTGTAATGCGAAGACCAGGCCATCTTGCGGAAGAGGTAGATGAAGGAGATGACGATGAGCACCACCGCGAGCATGCCCAGCAACAGCCCGATCACCAAGTTCCAGTCGGGTCCCAGCACGATGCTTGAGCTGCTAGCCACGCCTAATGTGATCAAGTTACTCTCGGAAAACTCCACGAAGGTACCAGCTGTGCTGCAGGCAACGTTGGCGGCAGTGACAGTGATGATGAGTAGCTTGGTGCTGTCTGATGGCGTTGAAAACACATAGGTGCCTGCCTCGTTGAAGGTGAAGATCAGCGTGCTGACGGTGGACGATGACGACGAGGCCAGAAATGCGAGGTTGCGGAATGTGCCGTAGTCGAAGTTGGGATTGGTATTCAACAGCGAGTTCTTCTGGTACACAGGGTAGTTGGTGTTGGTGATATCGAACACAATAGTGTCGCCAAGCTCGATGCACACGATGGGATTCGAGAGAGAAACATCGCTGTATAGCTTGCGCGAGAAGGTCATTCCACTCACAACAGCACCGTGTGAGATGTTGTAGCTGTGCAGGGTGGAAAGGTCGTCGTGATCGAGCAGTCTTCGCCTCACCGCGCCTTTCAGGGATGCGCCTAAACCGTAAACACCTTCGAACGCGCCGGATGACATAGACATACTCTGCACTTTGCTACCCGCGCTGCACTCAACTGTTCCCACCGCGCCGAGCGCATCGGGGTTCAATGAGGTCGAAGTGCCCGTTGATGGCTCTGTGATCACCATGTTGCCGTCGGAGTCGCACGCCACAGTGGTTGCATTGGCTCTGCACGTGCTGTCACAGACTGCGTCTAGAGGAGTAATGTCATAGCATTCACATGTGCCAGAGACTTCGCTGAGCTTGCCTCCAACACTACCGCATGCATTGTCACAGTAAGACGCCTTGTCCACACACGCCCCGGAGGCAGCGCGGAACTGGCTGCTGTCGCAGCGGGAATAGACGATCGGCTGGCAGTCATAGGCTCCATCCGCCTCAGATAGCACGTTCAAGCTGCTGTCAATGAACTCGTAGCCAGGCACGCAAATACACCAGCCATCCGTTGACTGGAACGCGCGGTTCTGGCCAACACACGTGCACTCGGTAGCTCCTTCCAATGATGTACTCGAGGAAGAGCACTTGTAGCAACTGCTAGCTCCGTAATTGTTCTGGTAGGTTCCACTGGGGCAAGCCAAGCAGTCGGTGGCATTCTTGCCGCCTTCGGACGGGTTGTACGTGCCTGGCTCGCATGGGATAGGGTCGATGGAGATGCTGCTGTCGCAGTAGTTCCCGACGGGACATAGGTATCCGTTTTCCGTGTCAACATCAGTAGGGGTTGCCGTGGTCGCGCCCTCGAGGTACACATATCCAGGCAGGCCGAGGTAGCACTCCAGCCGGTCGGGATCAGTGCCGTAGTAGCCTGCAGGGCAACTTTCGCAGGAGTAAGTCGAGTTATCCAGGTAGTAAATCGTGTTATTCGGGAAGTGAATGCCTATTGTGCCCAACGGACAAGGCACCGGGGCGTCGTTGCCACCGGGGCAGTAGGTGCCGACGTAGCAGTCCTTCGGGATGTAGGTCCCGATGGGGCAGTAGTGCTTCGATGGGCAAGGGATTGGCTCGGTAGTGTTCGGTGGACAATAGTAACCCGCAGTGCAGGCAGTCCCGTTGTACATGGTACCTCCCTCGCAATACGTGCCGGGATTGCAGCCATAGAACACGGAGGTGCCCCTTGGACAGTAGTTACCTGGTGGGCAACTCGTGCACTCACCAGCCACAGCAGCTCCGGTAGTGTCACGGTACGTACCGTCGGGGCAAGGCAACGGTGTAACGGTGCCCTCGTAGCAGTAGTGACCAGTCGGACACTCATAGTTAGTCAGACTTAAAATCCCTGTTTCGTAGCAGTAGTAACCCGCGGGGCAGATCTCGCAATCCTCCACTGTTTTGCCACCTAGGTGAGGTCCGTACATGCTTATCGGGCACGGCACCGGGTCCTCGCCAGCAGGGCAATAGTAGCCTTTAGGGCAGTAACTCGGGATAGTTGACTCGCAGATGAGTCCCGATGGGCAGTCGCCGCAGTCATCACTCTGCTCGCCGTGAGTCTCTGCGCGGACCGTGTTGTTAGGGCACGAGATAGGTGTGCTTGTGCCCTCGGGGCAGTAGTGCCCGGGCGGGCACTGACCGCCAGCGAGGGTGTAGAGGTAGTTGATGATGTCGATCAACTCGGTGTCTGACGATATCGTTGCGTTGGGATTGGGGACGGATTGCGACGTCTTACAGAAGTAGCCGGAAGCGCAGTAGCCCTCTAACCTACCCGAGGAGCAGTAGTGACCGGCAGGGCACAGCTGGCACTCCGCTTGCGTGGTTAACGAGACGTTGTAACTGTACGTGCCAGCTTCGCACACGACTGGATTCTCTGATCCCTCGGGGCAGTAGTAGCCCTCGGGACACAGCGTCGGATAGACGCAGTAGTCGTTGCAGTAGTAGCCAGCAGGGCAGATCAAGCACGACGCAGATCCCGTGTTGTTCTGGTAGTAACCTGGGTCACAGCCTAGTTGACTCGACGCGCCTTCAGGGCAGTAGTAGCCGGCGTCGCACAGCAGATCCGGGTCATCGGCAGGGTTGATCGTGCCCGTTGGGCAGTAGTAGCCCTCGGGACACACGAATGTAGTTGTATTCACCATCGCTCTCGTAGGGCAGTAGTAGCCCTGCACGCAGCTAACACACGAGTCAATACTAGACAAACCCAGCGAAGATGAGTACGTCCCGAGCGGGCACTGCGCCGGGGACGACGAGCCCTGCTCGCAGTAGTGCCCGGGCGGGCAGATCCCATTCGTGGCGTTTGCAGGTACTATTGAGCAAGAATCCCCGTAGTAATTCGTCTGATAACTGCCATACACCCCGTCTACCGTGTAAGGCGTTGCCGAGGTAGATCCGCCTCCACAGAAGTAGCCGGCGTCACACAGTCCCGCTGGCTCGGTAATCCCTGGCACATCGCAGTAGGACCCGCCGTCACACAGCGTGCACTCGGTCACATTAGCTAGGCCGACGGAGTTGCTGTAGTACCCCGCCGGGCACAAGGTATCCGTTGCACTGATGGTTCCCTCGCTGCAGTAGCTGCCGGCAGGGCAGCTAACGGGAGTGGAGGTGTTGACCTCGCAGTAGAACCCTCCCGGGCATAGGGTGGGTATGGATGTGTTCATGTAAGGGCAGTAGTACCCCGCAGGGCACGCGAGGCAGCCCACGATACTAGTGGCGCCCTCGTCTGGGTTATAGGAGCCGTGCGCGCACGCAGTGGGTAGCTCCGAGCCCGCTTCGCAGTAGAATCCCGCAGGGCATACGTGTGACTCCGTCGTCGTCCCGAAGCTGTCGGTGGAGCCAGCAGGGCAGTAGTAGCCGGCGGAGCACAGTCCGTTGGGCTCCGATAGCCCCGTGAGAGAGCAGTACTGACCCGCGGTGCAGTTCGTGCACTCACTCACATCCCCTAGGTTTGCCCTCGAGCCATAGGTGCCTGCAGGGCACGGGATCGAGTCCACACCCGTGGAAGCAGGGCAATAGAAGCCTTGCGCGCAGTCGAAGTACGCAGTTGTTGCTGACGCGGAGTCGCAGTAGTGCCCGGCTGGGCAGGGATCACACGCGTCAGTGGCACCAACGCTGTCCCGGTACGACCCATCTGGGCATTGCAGTGGGGTGATGGTGTTGGCAGGGCAGTAGTGACCCACGGGGCACTCGCCGTACATATCAATGCAGGAGCCATCAGCGCAGACGGGTGTGGATGAGTAAGCACCAAGTTTACAGAAATATCCCGCGTCGCAGGTCCCATCTGGGGCTGTTAATCCCTCTTGGGTGCACGACTCACCGGGACTGCATAGGAGACAGTAAAAGTCCACACCGTTGTGCGTGACGTTACCCGTCGATAGCGTGTGAGGCATGTAGGTCCCAATGGGGCACTGCGTAGGGGTGTGGGTGCCGCTGAGGCAGTAGTGCCCAACAGGGCACGGTCCCCCTGTGTCACTGTCCACCGCATGCGCCTTGTTCGTCGATCCCGTCAGGCAGTAGTAGCCCTCGTCGCAGGGATCCGTTGGGTACGTCAAGCCCGAGGTCTCGCAGTAATGTCCCAGTGAACACGTCAAGCAATCAGTTATATTCGTATTCCCTAACGAAGGTGAGAAGGTGCCAGGCGGGCAGCGGACCGGTGAGATAGTACCGCTAGGGCAGTAGTGCCCGGTGTCGCAATAGGTGTGCTCGTACGTGGTCATGTTGCTGTAAGGGCAGTAGTAGCCCTCGGGACACGTCGTGCAAGCGCTTTGCGCATAAAGAGAGTTGTAAGTACCAGGCGAGCACCCGGTAGTCTGACTTGATCCCTCCACCGAGAAAAATCCCGGTAAACTCTCGAATTGTACCGGAGACGACGACGATCCCGTGCAGTAGAAGCCCGCGCTGCACAGCCCTGTGACCTGGATGTTGCGCAGGCCTTCGCAGTACCGACCAGGGGTGCAAGCACTGCAATCACTGAGGGATTCCGCGCCCAGATTAGCTTGAAACGTTCCTTCTGGGCAAGGTAACGGTGCCGCGGTGCCGCTGGGGCAGTAGGATCCCTTGGTGCACACGCCTTCGTTGACATACGAGTTGTCGTCGGGGTTGTGCACGGTCGACGGGGTCGAGGTGTTGCACCCACCGAGGCAGTAGTACCCAGGTGCGATCACCCCTTTTGGTGCTTGCAACGCGTACGAGTCGCAGTAGAAACCACCGTCGCAAGTGATACAATCGGACTCTTTCCGTAACCCGGTTGTGTTGCCATACGTGCTGATGGGGCACGGCTCTGGGTCCGCGACACCGGTGACGCAGTAGTAACCTTGCGGACAGATGACTGGCTCGGTGGAAGCCTGCGGGCAGTAGCCACCAGCGACACACAAGGAGCAGTCATCCAAGCTGCCGCCGCCGTAATCAATGCGATAAGTTCTTTCGGGGCAAGGGATTTGCGTGGGTGTGGTTGAAGTTGCAGGGCAATAATATCCCGGCTCGCATAGTCCCGTTATACTCGATGATCCTTGCTCGGTGTAGTAGCCAGCAGGGGACTCGATGCAGTCCTCGATACTGTCCTGTCCGGTGGATGGGTTGTAGTAGCCAGCAGGGCATGCGACGGGGTACTGAGTCCCGACCTCGCAGTAGTGCCCGACTGGGCACGCGTCCCGCAATAGATCTGGTGCTCGACTCATCCCAGTCCCGCAGTAAGTCCCGTTGTAACACTTGCCGCTTTCGTCTTGAATATCAACCCACGACCCAGTGCTACTCAGCAGGTTGGCTTGGCTTGTGGTGTTGCTGCCACAGAAGTACCCACCAGGGCAGACGGTGCACGCGGCAGAGCCAGCGGCGGAGTAGTAGCCGACGCCGCACTTCTCCTGCGAGGTGCTTCCTTCAACACAGTAATAACCACTTTCGCACTCGTTGCACACTACGCCCGCATCAGTGGGATCCGGTGAAACCGTGTTGGAAACGGTGCTATAAGTCCCGCTAGGGCACTCGCTGGGTGCAGTGGATGCTGCAAGGCAGTAGTAACCCGGTGGGCAGTCGATGCACTGCACGCTGCTACTGATCGAGGTGGAGCTGGAGTACGTGCCCGCGGCACACGGGTGCTGCGTGGGGTATTCCGTGTATAACGGGCAGTAGTAGCCTGCGCTGCAGGCGCCACTCACGGCGGAGTCGCCGCCAGAACAGTAGTGTCCCAACGGACATGGCGTGCACTCGTCTGCCGACTGCAAGTTGGGTCTATCGGAGTAAGTCCCGGCAGGACAGTCGATCTCGTTGAGATACGCTGTTCCCTCAGGGCAGTAGGCGCCAATAGGGCAGTCAACCAACGACGCAGAGGTTGATGCCTCGTCACACGTGTACCCAGCAGGGCAGCTAGTGCAACTACTTATACTTGGTAAATTGGTGGCGTCTGAGTAGGTGCCTGCTGGGCACGGATACTGGGTGCTTGACACGGTTCCTTGCGGACAATAGTACCCCGCAGCGCACTCTACAGCCATCGCGGACATGCCGGCGCTGGGACATGCGTAACCGGCGTCGCATTGGATGCAGCTGGAAGAGGACGACCCACCGGTGTAGGGGTTGTAGGTGCCACTGACGCAAGGGGTTGGGGTGGAGCCAGCATTGCAGTAGTAGCCAACGGTGCAGTTGTTGCATTGATAAGATGAATACAGTCCCACCTGCGTGCTGTAGGTCCCCGCGGGACAAGGGAAACTGGTGTAGTCTGATGTTCCTGCGGGGCAGAAATAGTTGGAAGGGCATATTTGCGGCACTGACGTCGCCATGCTGTCACAGTAGTAGCCCCTGGGGCATGTCTCGCAAGTGGCGCTTGTTGACTGGCCTTGCAAGGCACTATAAGTCCCAGCCGCGCAATTGCTGGGTGTGCTTTGGCCCCCAACGCAATAGGAGCCAACGCTGCATAAGGATCTAGTTGCATATGTATTACCTGTGCCGAAGCAGTAGTAACCTGGTTCGCAAGAGATGCAGCCATCATCTAAACTAACGGCGCCTGCTTTAATGCCGTAAGTACCTGCAGGGCAAGGCGTGCGACTGTCGGCGGTGGCGCAATATCCACCGATAGCGCACTCAGAGCCCTGAGGATTTGGTGATGTTGATCCACTGGCACAAATGTAGCCAGGGCTACAAGGGGTGCAAGAGGAAGCACCTCCAGTGCTGTAGTATCCAACAGCGCAGGCTGTTTGAGTGTTAGACCCGGTGCTTGCAACATAATATCCAGCAGATGCAGCCGTGCACGAGGAAGAGGCGCTACTACTGTAATAGCCAACAGGACAAACCACCGGCGATGAAGACCTCGATGCGCAATAATAACCAGCAGTGCAAGCTGTGCATGATGCTTGACCTCCAAGAGAATAATAACCGTTAGAGCAAGGAGTCATCAATGCCGAGCTAGTCGAGGAACATGCATAGCCAGAGGGGCAAGTAGTGCAGCTGCTTTGAGCGCCGATACTAAACGTGCCGCTAGTACAAGCTTGTCTGGTGCTTGAAGTACTTGAAGTGCAATAATACCCAGCAGGGCAATTGGTGCATATGTGTTGAGCACCAGTGGAGTAAGTTCCCGAAGGACATGTAATTTGTAGTGCTTGTGTCGTTGAAGGGCAGTAGTATCCAGCAGGGCAGCTGTGGCAATCAGAATCGCCCTCAACAGAATATTCACCATTAGAGCAAGGTCCGATAACACCGCCACTAGTGCTGCAGCTATAGCCAGCTGGGCATGGAGTGCATTCATATTGGCCGCCAGTTGAGTAGGTCCCCGAGGAACATGCGGTCTCAATTGCGTTGGTGGTGCTTGGACATTCGTAACCTGCGGGACAAACGGTGCACTCACTTTGCGCACCAATAGCATAAGTACCACTGGAACATGCGTAATATTCCGTCGAGCCTGATGAAGGGCAATAGTACCCCGCTGGGCAAGAGTGACAAGTCGATGTGTCGTATGAAGAGTAATACCCACTCAGACAGATACTTGGATATTGTGTGCCTAGCGAACTGCATGAATATCCAGCTGGGCAATTTATACAAGATGAAGATCCAGTTATACTTGAGTAGGTACCAACAGCGCAACTGGTGCAACTTGTTGATCCAGCAATAGAATATTTACCTGCGGGACAAATTACAGGTGCTGAACTCGCACTACTGCAATAATAACCAGCAGGACATTGATTGCATACATTAGATGCATTACTTGTGGTGTAATAACCTGATGAGCATGATGTACAACTACTTGCACCATATACAGATGAATATTCTCCTTCGGCACATGGTACAGGGTCGTCACATCCACCTGCACAAGAATATCCTAATGGGCACGAATCACAACCTACAACAACGCCATCACTGCTTGAATAAGAATTAAAATATTGTCCAACGCTGCAATAAGAACAATCTCTTTTTGTAGGATGTGATGTAGGAGATGATGATGGCTGACCAGTAGGAGCTCGTGTAGGCTGTCCAGTTGGTTGCGTTGATGGTCTACTTGTAGGCTGATTACTAGGCTGTCTAGTTGGTTGGCCACTAGGCTTGTTAGTTGGCTGTCTACTGGGCTGTGCACTTGGTCGTCGTGAAGGTTGGCTTGTTGGTTGACTCGAAGGTTGACGAGATGGTTGCGCACTTGGGAATTGCGAAGGATGACTTGATGGTTGACCAGTAGGTTGATTAGTTGGAAATCCTGTCGGAGTCTCCGTCTGATTTGTTGACTGCTGGTACAGCAGCAGTAACAGAACGATCAAAGAATATGTAACCAGCATCGTTGTCTAGTTGCTTTAATTCTTCCCGTTCCTAATTATGTATGATTTAGGTGTTCTTTAAGACATATACCTCTAAAAGTAGTGGATTTTTTCCGTTCCATTTGGTTTTCAATTTTTCCTCCGATACCGGTGTTAGATGCACCTTTTGAAGTAACGATAGTCAACGCGTTATACTTCGTCTAATTGCTTCCCTTAGTCGTTGCTGAGGTTGCTTTCATGAGTTACGAGTCACAACACAATAAACTTGTCTGGTCAGGGGGATGCGATGGCACCTGCATTGATGCGCCCTTCACTCACCTTACAGTCCGTTGAAGAGAAAGACTCATTTCACTTGCATTTAATCGTCTTAAACGGAGGTAAACACATCAATAAAAGAGAATTGGTTCGATCCCGGCCCGAACGATCCATGGAGCCGAAGTACGCACAACAAGTGCAAGATCCATATCCAAGGAAAAGGACAAGAAAGCATGAAAGTTCCTCGAATATTTCTGGTTTCCCTGGTACTGCTAGGCGTAGTGGTTGCGCTACTGCGACCTGCGCCATGGTCGCGTCGTCCAGCCTATTTCCAAAGGTTGTTTCATTCATGGATACCTTCTGGAAGATCTTCGAGATTGTATGGGGCACAACCAACGCTTCGCGTGGGAGACATGATCGTTGCTGAAGTGGATGATATTGGAGGAAGTATAACTGATCCAGTGATTGAGTTCAATATTAAAGACAAGAAATATGGTAATGATTATACAAAAGCTATTATGGATAGTAAAAAGTTATCAACCAATGAAAGATTGGCATTACATGCTGGTGCTATCATGCAAGTATATGTCTCTAAAATCAATGCAGATAATAAGATCCAAGTCTCATTAAAACCTGAAAGTGGTAATGATGGTAAGAGAGCACAAGTAAAATCTCAGTTTGAAGATGGGACATACAAAGGTGGTAACAGTAGACCTCCAAAGGTGGCATCCAGACCTCCTAATGGCATCTTACTGAATAACTTAAAAACTGGTATGCAGTTGGAGGGTATCGTCTCATCGAACACTCATTATGCTGCCTTCGTGAACGCCAATATATATAGAGCGGCAAAAGGAGGGACATTTACTGAGGTCAACGGCATGTTGCACAGAAGCGAATCCGCTGCGAAATTGTATGACCAAGCCACTAAAGGGTCTAAAATCACAGTTTATGTGCGCGAAGTGTATAAGAATTCTGGACGATTCACTTTGACGTTAGATCCAAGTATAAACAAGGAAAAAATCTTATTAATGAAGGAAAAATCCCGCTTAGAAGGGAAGGAAAGGCGCCGATTGCGTCGCATACGGCGGCAGTTGGATGCTTTGTCGGTTGGGGACGTGGTGACTGGCACAATCAACTCGGTAGTTCCCGAAGGAGTTCTTGTCAGTGTGACATCACTTGGTCCATTACCTGTGGTTGGATTACTGGGAACGCGAGACTTACCCAAGCAATTTGCTGTTCCTAATGACTTGAAGCCAACTTTCCAGAAGCAGTTACTGCAGCAAGACTTCGTTCGCGGCCGCACTATCAACTGCGCAGTAAGCAAAGTCAGTCACAAAGGTACGTACAACAGCACTCACTCACTCACTCACTCACTCACTCTTACTCACTCACTCTCACTCACTCACTCACTCATAGGTAATGTCTACAACCTCAAGTTGATCTATGAGTCACTTGGTCCAATGCCCGACGACGACCTGGACCTGGACAGCATCGAAGAGATCAAGTTCGATGGCTCTGCGCGCATTGACGACGACGATGAAGACACAGAAGAAGACATGGATGACGTGCATGAGATATACACGGAACTAAAAGGAAATAAAAGCAAGTTGACGAGCGACGACGTGAGGGACTGGTCCGACATCCAAGACATGATCAGTAACGGCGAGCTGACCCTCGCGCACTTGAACAAAGTGTTGACTGAGGTAAGCTCAGATGGGAAACTAGATCTATCTCAATTCCGCGAGGTGGTTGACTTGGTTCAAGATTACCTCGATGGCATCGACTCCTTCGCTACCGACGACGAGGAAGAGGCCGACGACGACGAGGTTGTTGAAGAGGTCAAAAAGCCGTTGAAATCCCCTTCTTTAAGTGATGAAACAGCACCGATTGACGATGAAAATGAGGATTTCGAGGTGATAATCCAAGAGTTATACGACGACTTGCGGGGTGCGGATAGCAAGCTATCCGTTGACAAGCTCAAGCAGTGGGAGGACGTCAAGGACCTGCTCGACAGCAAGGCGCTGACCACAATCGAGCTCGAAGAGGCCATCTCCGCGTCTGGAGCCAAGAAGGGTGTGATGGAGTTCAGACAATTCTTTAAATTCGTTGAAATTCTAGACAGTTTAGCTCTGGCAGAGGACACGCGCGACCACGTGGAGGGCGAGGACCTGGTGCTGCGCGGGAAGGGATTTGGAGCAGCTGAAACTAACGACGTAGAAAAAGAATTACAAGATTTTGCTAGTGAATTATATGACGAATTACGCGGTAAATCTGTGAAACTATCCGTTGGCGCGTTGAAAGAGTGGGAAGACATCCAAGAAATGCTGGCGGACGGTACCCTGACCGAAGCCGCGCTCGATGCCGCGATCGCGCAGGTAGGCGCCAAGAAAGACTTGACATTCGAGCAGTTTAGTGAGTTAATCAATATTTTAGACGAGATCGTGGAGGAGAACGAGTCCGTTGAGGGCGAGGCGGTCTCCGCGGAAGAAGAAAGAGAAATTATCGACGACTTGTTCAACGAGCTGCGCGGCAAGAAGGACACGTTGTCGGTGGCAGCGTTGAAGGAGTGGGACGACGTCAAGGAGCTCATACAAGACGGTGTTCTGTCGACTGACGATGTGGATGCGCTCATCAAGGAGTCAGGGATCAAGAAGACGATTGACGCCGAGCAATTCTATAATTTCGTCAAACTTATTGATGAAAAGTCAGGGGAAGAGGACCTTGAAGACGACGATGCTGACGTGTCCGCGCTCGGGGACCTCGACAGCGTCGATGGCTTGCATGACGAGGCTTTTGCCGAAGTTTCCAAGGAATTATACGACGAATTGCGCGGGAAAGCAGAGAAAGTAACGGTCGCCGCCTTGAAGAAGTGGAAGGATGTAACCGACATGTTCGCCGACGGCACGCTCACGGAGGCGGCCTTGGATGCCGCAATAGCTCAAGTTGGAGCGAAGAAATCGTTGAGTTTTGATCAGTTTTGTGAGCTTATTCGTGTCGTTGATGACCTCATTGGTCCCGCTGATCCCGCGGTAGATGACACCACCGAGGAGGAGGAAGAGGGAGATGAAGAGGAGCTATCGGAGGAAGAGCAACGCGAAATTATCAGTGAATTATTCGATGAAATACGCGGTAACAAGAACACGATCCCCGCAAGCTCGTTGAAGGAGTGGAGCGACGTGAAGCAGCTGGTGGAGGACCAGGTCCTGAGTGTGGACGACGTCGACGCCATCATCAAAGAGGTAGGCATCAAGAAGACAGTGAATGCAGAGCAATTCTATGAGTTTGTGCAACTTATTGACGACAAAGCAGCTGCCGCCGAGGGATTTACTGCCGATGCGATCGAGTCCGTTGAGTACATCGATGAGGAGGTAGACGAGGATTTTGACGAGGCAGCGCGCGAGTTATTTGATGAGTTACGCGGTGATTCCGCTACTGTTTCCGCCACCAAGTTGAAAGCGTGGAGCGACGTCAAGCAGATGGTTGCCGACGGTTTGTTGACCGACTCGGCCCTCGACGAGGCCATTGCGCAAGTAAGTAGTAAGAAATCCTTGAATTACGAGCAATTCTGCCGTTTGATTGACATTCTCGACGAGTTGCTACCCGTCCCCGAGTCCCTCGCCCCCGAGTCCCTCTCCGAGGGATCAGACGCCTCCGATGAATCATTTGAATTAGTTGCAAAAGAAATTTTTGATCAATTAAAAGATAAAAACAGCAATCGCGTCTCGCTGGCGTCGCTGCGGCAGTGGGAGGACGTGCGCGACCTGATGGACAGCAACGTGCTCACGGCCACCGACCTCGAACACGTCATCAAATCCGTTAATATTTCAAAAAATGGTGCAAATTTTGATGAATTTTTGAAATTTATGGAGATTTTAGACGATTTCTACGTTTATGGACCGACTTTTGACGTGGAAAACGACGCGTCCGCGAACGAGGTGGAGAACGAGGAGGTGGACGTGCTGCCCAGCAACAAGGGATTTGGCGGCGCTGAAAGTACCGATGATTTCGAAGCGGGTGTGGAGGACGAAGTCTTGTTGAATGATATTTTCAACGAGTTAAAAGGGAAGAACAACAAGGTTTCCGTCGCTGGCTTCATGCAATGGGAAGACATCAAAGACATGATCAAGAACGGGATCGTGCAGGAGTCGGAGGTCAAGGAGACCATCAAGAAGGTGGTAGGCGGTCCCAAGGTAACGGATCTTTCCCTGGAGCAGTTCATTAGTGTTGTCTCTGCCATCGATGAGATAGCCGGTGAGATGGAGTACGACGAGGACAGTGACGACGACATACTAGATATCAATTCAAGTGATTTGAGTGGGGATGTAACGGACGAGGAGATGAGGGAGTTCACCAAGGATCTCTTCAACTCTATGAAGAGCGCCAACAAGAACAGCGTGCCTGTCAAGTCCTTCCTCGCTTGGGGATCCCTGCAAGACATGCTCACGGACGGCGTCATTGACATGGACACGGTGAAAATATTGATGGAAGAAGCAGGTGTAAAGAACGCCAAGACTGGTGAGTTGACATATGAACAATTCCACGAGATAGTGCGTATGGTGGATGAAGCCGCGGCGGCTTACACGGACATCGACGACGAGGCGGAGGGCGAAGAGGCGCCGTCACCCGAGCAAATCGATGAACTAACTCGTGAGACTTTTAATGAATTAAAAACTTCGAAATCCGAGAAAGTTACGTTGGCCAGCTTCAAGAAGTGGCAGGTTGTTGCGGAGTTGTTGGAGGCGAAGGAGTTGAGCGCGGCAGACATCAAGGCGGCGATGAAGCACGCAGGAGTCAGCGGCAACGACCTCAATTACGACCAATTTGTTGCAGCAATTGAGTACATCGAGGACCTGCTTGGTGTTACCGAGGACGAGGAGGAGGAGGAGGAAGAGGCGCCAGTTGAGAGTAAGAAAGGCTTTGATAAGTCGATTAACATTCAAGCCAACGCCAAAGGTGAGGTGTTGAACGAAGCCGACGAGCTAGCAGGAGAGTTGTACAACGAGCTCAAGGGAAAGAAGCGATCACTGAGTGTCAAGGCCTTCAAGGAGTGGGATGACATGCAAGAGCTGCTAGATTCCGGGATGCTTAAGCACAGCACACTAGAGAAGGCGATCGTCAAAGTAGGTGCGCACGAAACCGGCGAGATCACATTGAAGCAATTCAACAAGCTAATGGATATTATCAAGGAGTCGGTGGACAGCGCGTCCCTGAGCAAGGCATTCGCCGAGGCAGAGGATGAGACCCAGACCGAGCGCAGCTTGACGAGTTCAAAGAAGTCTCAGGTACTATCCCTAGGTTCCGCCAACGATGACGACGACGATATGCTTGAAGATGGCGATGAACCAGAAGAAATAACGGACGAAGACGCTGCAAGAGAAATATTCGATGAGCTTAAGAACAACAACAAGAAATCTACTCTCTCACTAGTGAGTGTGTTGCGCTGGAACGACATCCAGGAGCTGCTGGAGTCGGGCGCGCTGACCAAAGACAACCTCGCGAAAGCCATCGAGAACTGCGGCATTGTCAGCGCTGATGACGAGCTTACGTTCGAGATGTTTTTTGATTTAGTTCAAATTATTGATGAGTATGTGGACCAGGAGAAGATTCCGTTGGATAAAAGTGAAAATGTTGTCTTTGAAAAGCGTGTGCAAGTCAACGACCAGGACGACGTGGACCGAGTCATGGACCTGGTCGACGATTTACTGGAATATCAACAGAAAGACGGGGATCGCAACCCTCTCAAGGTGTCGTACATCAAGGGAAAGCAAGTGAGTGAAGGTCCAGCTGCGCTCAGCAAGATGCAAGACGACTTACTAGATGACGACGAGGACGACGACGAGGACGATGACGACGATGCTATGGATGAGTACGACGACGACGGTGAAGTGCTAGAAATGTTCGATGAACTCAGTAAAGGCAAAGACTATATCACGGAGAAAGCCTTGCGCAAGTGGGACGAGTTGAAGGAGTTGGTCGACGCGGACCTCGTGAGCAAGAGCACCATCGAAAGTTACATCAACAAATTGAATATTAAAAACGGTAAAGTGACTCTTGATGACTTCAAATATTTCATGTCCATGTTAGATCGCGTTCTGGTGGATGACAACGGCAATATTCTGGGATTAGAGGATGAAGACAAGGCGTTCAAGTTGGGAGACGACGAGGATACAAATGAATAATAATAATAACTTAGAGAAAAATACACCTTTCAATATTGTATATTTTAATTAGATGAAGCGCAAGGCACTGCTGTTGCTACCACGACGGGGTATGCGACCACTACTTCAGTGGATTCATTATTTCGATTTCGATTCTCTTGATGGAGTTGATACGTAATTCCTGCTTGTTGTATGTTGTTGGACTGCATTCTTTGCTGTCTCCTTCGAATTATACACGGGATAAGTATGCACCAAAATACAATGAGTACTGCTATAACAACGACGGTGTACCAGTACCAGTAGTAGTTGGACATGACGCTTCTTTGAAGCTCTACTGCAGCATCCGCCGCTTTCTCTGTATCTAACTACTCACGCCGATGGATCACACTAAAGTGTAAACGTTCACTTTTTTCTCCGCGACTTCCCCGGCCCGAGGCCTCCAGCTCAAGATTTTGGCCACAAGGTGGTAGAAGCAAGAAAGCAAGAGGTTTAGCGTTATGGCGAACAGAATTGCGAATCACATACTGATATTTTGCAATGTCTCTGATGGAAGACTTGAAACCTTTTTCAAGAGCCATTACTGGACGGGTGATATTGGCCAAGAAAGAGTTAAAATTGGAATGAAGTTCCACGGGGAATTAACGAGGTAATTTTCATATACTACTCACTCATTCACTTACTCACTCACTCACTAACCGTATCAATCACTAGATTGGCCCAAGTAGATGATAGTCAGGTATTAAAAATAGACAAGAAACTACTCAAGTTAGACTGTGTTACCAGAGGATTCGCTCCAAGAGTAGCTGAGGTATGCATGAAAGTGTTCGATGCTGATGGCAGTGGTGACATTGATGTGTACGAGTATTTGATCTTCCGCCATGCAGTGACTGATTATGATGAATACAACACGGATACTGCTATAAATTGCTTCAGATATTATTTTCTCCTACAAATGTACGATTTTGATAGTAGTGGTAAGATTGAGTACGACGAGATCAAGCTAATGGTGCAAGGTATGGCTGAATCCAACGACTACGTAGAAAGAGTTTTGCTTCCAGCCTTGAACGTCCCTAAGAATATTGAAATGGATTTTACCACTTCTAACTGGGTACCTGTTGCCACCGCTATGTACCAAGAGTTTCAGCGTTGCCACTTGAACGTGAACACCATCTTGACCAGGAAGCATCCCACCATCGAGACTACGTCGGACAGGAAGAATTTTGTTGTCTTTAATCCAAATGAATTCCGTGTTACGGAACCATTTCACGGTAACGACACCATGCACACCACATGCGACTGGAAGGGAATTTTATTCGACAAAGAGGACCAATTCGCCACTATCCTCGGCCGCTTCATAGAGGTTGTGCAGGAGTTGGTGAGTCCCTCGGGAGTGCGCGCCAGCACCCCCAAGATGCACGACTGGATCAAGCATAAAATAGCTGAAATATTTAATGAGGTCAATGGCGCCATGGGTGCTTCCACTAGCGACGAGGAGAACGTTGCTTACCGCAACTTCCTTGACACTTTGTTCGAGAAAGCGTCAGATGCGCTCTCCCGCCACACCTTGAACATGGTACCGTTGCCTTGTAAAATATTTGGTGATCTTAATGGTGATCTAGTCACACTTTTGGATCTGTTCTATAAGCACGGCTTCCCTGGTGAGCAGTCACAGGTCGGGACCGGGGATATCGAGTCTTGCGCTTATTTGTTCAACGGCAATTTCTCTGATGGCCACGACTACTGCCTTGAGACTGTCATCATCCTTCTCGCGTTGAAAGTTAGATATCCAGGGCGTGTGTTCATCAATCACGGGATCCAAGAGAACAAGAAAGTGGATCAACAGACAACCTTCACTTCCGTCGACATCCCATACCTTGACAAGGTGTTGTTCAGCCGACGGCTGACCGACTACTACGACGTCATCGCCAACGTGTTCACTAAGATACCATACGGCGCATTGGTTGGACGTAAGATCTTTGTTTCCTCGAGTGGAATCGGCAGCGATCAGTACTACTCTTGGAGCATCCAAGACCCCGCGGAGCCTAGCAAGTCGTTCGTCGACATGGCGCTTTTCTCCAACGACTACATCAAGGCCTCGGTGTTGTTCTCATCTCCTATCGTAGACAAACCTGGGTGGAAGGCGGACACTTACTACCCTCGTTGCACCGCAACATTGCAGCTAGCAACTAATCAAGCGAAGATTGAATCATTTTGTGAAGACAATAACATCAACGTAGTCATTCAATCGAACTACTACCCACCTGCTCCTGCAACTCCAACTCCAGAGGAGCTGCGAAAAGGGATTAGCAACCACGGTGTCATGTTCAATGGAAGATTATTCCATGTCAATTCTAGTAGAAACAATCGTTGTAACTCGGTGACGTCGTCAACGGTCGTTCCCTACAAAGCTTCGATCCTGTTCGTGTCCCGCAACGAAGAGAACCAGATCGAGATCCGCCCTAAAGTACTCGATTACCAAGAGAATTTACTGCAATACACCAAGTCTACCTTCAATAGAGCAGTAGGAATAGCGGCGGCAGACGGGCAGCCAGCCAAGAAGCACAAGGTGCCTGGAGCTGGAGGCGGGGTCAAGTCTCCTCCAGTTGCGAAGAAGGTTGTCCAAGGCGGCGCGGGTCAAGACGACTAAGTCCGAGTGACTACATTATATTACAACCATACAGTATACTTTCTTATTGTAACAACTATTCAGACTACATCGAACAACTCTGACGACAATTGCGCGAAATAGAAGTAGAAAAACCCTCCTATTGAGACAAGAATGAGCCGCGGCACTAATCCAACAAAGAACCCTTGAACGCCGTCTTCTTGATATATCCGTTGCACACAAGGAACAAGTTGTTCGCTTGATCGCGATGTCATTAATCTAGTCTTTACTACATCTATGGGTTGCGTCAACACCGCTGCGATGCCTGCTGCGAGCAATCCCAGGACTCCTGCTGTGTACGACGACGTGCTTCCACTAGCGAATGAGCTGTCTTTCAGCAACTCGAAGGATGCCATTTGGATAGAGTTGTACGGTATCTCTCTCAATAGCTGTGCTCTGCCTCCGACATATAAACCAGGTAATCCATCTTGCTCCACTGCTTCTTTGAATAGTTCTACTATTGACTTGTCTCTTCTGGTTTGAGCTCGTTGTTTAATCAATTCACCTGGTATTTTGATGAGGTTCTGTGGTATCGTGGCAATCGCTGACACTATTAATCGTTGAATAAAATTATTGGATACAGACAAGTGATCACCACTTGTAGTAGAATAACACGTTATAAATTGTTCTAAGAAGTTATAAACAACAAAAAATAGTGCATTTGCTGGTATAGCTGAGACTACCGTAGGGATAATGCCATTGAAATAATCCTTCACTCGTAGCTTCTGATCCCCACGCTCCCGTGAATCCCCAGCTTGCTGCAGAGTCTTAATGGTGTCGAAAGGAAATGTAAGTCCACGTGATAGCGCTCTACTTCCACCTGCAACACCTCCTTCAATAGCAAAATTAATGAATGTTTTAAAATTCACGTCATTAAAGCATAAGTGTGCGGCGTCCAGGTGGAATGATGCAACTGCAGTGAACAACAGCAAGAGTGCTGCAATAGCAAAAGAAAAATGCATCTGACAATCAACTCACAGCATGTATCCTTGCACGACTCAATGCTGCGTGTCAGTGAGGTGTGGCAGCTGCTTTTGTTCAATGTCCGACGGTGACTCATCCATTGGTACCGGCTGATTGTTAAACAGTCACACATCAATGTAAAAGCTAATAGTTATGACTGCCGTTGCTCCCAACACCAAGCCCAATGCACTATGCTATAAGCTCGGAGTAGGTTTATCGCAACGGATAACTGAAGGGACTAGGGGTGGAACTGATAGTGAATGAACTAATTAGTTACTTAAAAACAAGTTCTTATATCTCGCTATCGTCGTTATCTCGTACCACAGGTTGAAATCGCCGATCAGAGAATAAAGTGGGTAGATGAATGTCGCTGGTTTATTGTGTTCGAAGTAAAAATGCCCAACCCATGCAAAGCCATATGCTATCAGGAGTATCGATACTGCCTTTGTTAGTGATTTCATTACTCCCTTATTGCTCAATACACACATTCCTAAGTGAGTAAAGTAAGTGAATAAGTAATTTAAGTAAAATATGAGAATTGTAATAACCTAGTAAGTACGTTCCAATCATTCCTAATCCTTCTATTGCTCCGTTATCAATTCCTCTTGTGAAATGAAATAAAATATGACCAACTACTCCACCTAATGCGATTGATATTGGTATTTTACTATCAAACACAGCCAGTAATATAATGATTGATGTTCCGATATAGTGTAACCTGATACACGTGATGTCCTGGTGCTGCTTCAAGTACTCTGGATAGAAATTGCTAAATGTGTCATATGGTTTGGCGGCAGATGGGGTAATATTGATGTCATTGATTAAAGCAACGGGAAATTTGGGGAAAAAATTGAATAAAGTATCATGTAACGGAAGATCTCCCAAAAGAGCATAATGCAAGATGAGGACTGTGATAACCAAGAGTAACAACCGCTCGGTAAATGTCATCGTGATCGTTTCTTCGAGCTTTGCATTTGCGCGTGGTGTTCTATGATCCATGTTAAAAGCTTCTCAACCTTTTGTGTAACTTTGTCGTCCTTTTGCTGGGAACTCTTAGTTCACTTATCCCACTGCTAGGGCCGATCATCTTCTACGCTTGTCGGTTGCAAACAATAAAAGAATTAAGAGGAAGACGAGATGTTCAAGGAAAACGCTTTGCTTTAGCTCATTCGGGCAAGCAACACACTCGATCTAGTAGTAGCAGCACTGGTAGCAGTACTAGCTGCGAGGACAACAGAAGTGATAAAGTCCAGTTAGAGCGTGCGGAGTCGAGCTGAGTATGTGTAAAGAGAGTCTGCGCGCCTTGTTTGATGCGCTAAACTCACAGAAACAATCCGATTTAGCTACTTTCTACATCAATCAAAATTTTCTAATACCGGCGGAACCGGCTAACGGTTTTCGTCAAAAACTTGGAGAGAAATAAAGTATTTACAACAATGGATTGTGGCGCCTTTTGTCTGGAACTGACGTCGCTGCAGCTATCCCTACAGGGCGCTGCGGGGGCTGTCGAAGAGACGCTGAATGTGAAACTAGATGTCGAGATACTTAACCATCAAGGGATATTTAAGTGGAGCATGGGCGGTGAAGGAAGCGCCAAATATTCGTCGGATAACTATACTGCTTATTTAAAAGCTGCGGAGAGCATTCCTGACGCTGAGATAATTGATGGCGAAGCTACAGAGGAAAAGCCCGTGCCTCCAGCTAACTATATTCTAGGCTTTAATAATACATACTTTAAATCTTCGTATATTGATTTGAATGAAGAAGTAATAACTGCGTTAGCTAATGCCTCTGTTTCTATGAAGATTTTGTTGCCTAACAATGATCCTAATGCAGCGGCTGCCGCTGCTGCTGCATCCACTGCTGCATCTGCAAAAGGTGGAAAAGGAGCACCAGCACCTGTGGCAACACCACAGGCACCTACTGATGAATGTATTTTGGAAGTTGTAGTACCATTGAAGGACTTATTCGTTGCAAAAGGTAATATGATTGAACAAAATTCTTTGGATAAGTATACTATAGTGCATAAGAGCACTATAATCGCAGAAAATAGTTCATATTCATGGAAATTACACTGTGACAATGACATTGCAGAATACATTATGGGTTGCTCCTTGATACAATTTGATAATGCAGTGTTGACTCATCCTCCTGTCGCGTGGTCTGTGCACTACACTGATGTCATCGACCCAAAAGCAAAGGTCCCACCAACTGCAGCGGAATTACGAGCCAAATACCTAGAAAATATCAAAAGAATAATAGCCAGTCAATCTACCTACGTCAAGTACGTCTTGACGCTTGGTGCCAGCGATGGCGAGCCAGGAATAATACCGGTGATGAAGTTGCCAGAGGGTGTACTTGCATTCGATGAAGAGCTTGCCAACACCATCGCAGTTGAGGAGGACATAAGAATCCGCAATGACTTATGGTCGCTTGCATTCAGTGGCTCTCCGCTCACATTTTACCACCGCAACACAGTGAGGAAGTTAGTCAATCAAACGAAGAATACAGGCGCTGTATCACCAGTCCCAGTGCAATTGGTCAAATCTCCATCTGCCGAAGGTGCTGCTTCTGAAGGCAGTGAGATCAGTTGCAGCGGATCGGTTGACATCACTCCTTTATTCACGCCTGGAGTTACCAGCGTCACACTAAGCATCACCGGTGTTACAGGTGGCGATATGGATATGACGGAAGACTCCAGTAATAATTACAACTTCACTATCAAGATGCTTTCTTCTGCACCATTAGTAAACGTTGACCTCGACACCACCTCCTTGGCCGCCGGTGCAAAGAAACCATCAGAGATCACTTCATCGTCGCAAGTCTCACTATTATCAGGGAATAAGGATGTGTTGAAAGAGTTTCGGGATGAAATAGCTGTTGTAATCAGACAAATTGCACAAGAATACTTGGCTTTATACCCCGCGGCACCTGGTGCCAGCGCTGGATCGAACGACGCAGGTAACAACTCCCAAACCAGTGATTCGCTGTCGGTAGTTGAAAGAAAAGCTGAGTTCATGCACTATTTATCAACATCTGGCACCTACCACGCATTCAAAGAGCGATTAAAGCCCAAGATTCAGAGATTAGTGCGAGATAAATACGGTGCGCGCGGCCAAGCACTAGGGAAGGACGGCCTTAAAGGCAAGGACGAAGTGTCCGTTGACAAGCTACTAGGCGAATTATATGTCTTCTTGGTTAAAGAGTGCAACATAGTATTGAACGAGATTTACACCAACACCATGTTAGAGCGTGACGTCAACGACATCGAGCAGACCAGTCACGTCGATGACGAAGTGGAGTCACCAACGCAGCTATTGCAACGGTTATTACTTCAAGCGCTTGATGCTGAAGCTGATGGTCGCATTATCATGGCAGAACAGCTACACTTGGAGCGCATCCAACTCCTTAGTCACAACGCTGGAGTGGGGTCGAAACCCGCGAATACTTATCAGTGCTACTCGCAGTACGCCTATTACTTACTGCGCGTTGCCGCATCCATGAAGAAGCAAGTTTGTAGCTTTTCTTACTCACAAGGAAATGCTCTTGATGACGATGCTATTGCGACGTCTATTGACACGTTAGAAGTAGGCATCAAGCAACATTTGAATAAAGCGCGCGAGGCATTAGAGCTTGCAGCTGCTGCAAAATCAGATGAATGGCGCGATAAGCTGCTGTTAGTGTCTCTGTTAGTGGAACTCGACCAAGTGGAAGTAGCTGAGGTGGTCATGGTGCAAGCTATTAATATTCAGTTGAACGGCCAGCTGGACTCGGTAAACTCTCTAAGTGGTTACGAGACTGACAAGCTAGTTCCAATCGATCCGTTGTGCTACGCAGTGTTAGCATCCATCTACTCTATTCAAAAGAAAAGTTTAGCTTGCAGGAAGGCCCTGCGATTGATAGATCGCTGCTGGCAGGATGGAAACTACGAGCCACACTACAGCACTCATGGCGTGCCACGTCGATCAATAGTTCTGTCGCTATCGAACGCGGCGCTGTACCTGTTCGCTCATGGCACCGTTTTACTAGGTAATGAGTGTATTGCAATGGCTGTTAGCACCGAATCAGCCTGTGCAACTAAAGCGCAGGCACGTGGACTACCCACAATTTCCCCGCCATTTATTCGACATATATTGAAGCGATCACAAGCTGTTGCTGCGACTTTAGTGTATGATTCGAATAGTAACTCCGTCAATATAGTAGATAAAGCCAACGAGTCCATCATGGCAGCCAAGGACCCTCTCGACGTGATCAACGGCAACCTTTGCCTGGCCATCGCTTACACTCAGTCGTCTCCGATGGGTTCCACTAATAATTTGAATAATAAATACATTATTGAAGCGTACTTGAACAGCATAAAAGTGGCGAATGAAGTCAATAGCACTGCATCCATACCGCTGGAGGCGTACATAGCCGCGAGTAAGCTGCTAATAAACTCCAGCAGATATGCCGAGGCTTTTGGCGTTCTAATGATTGCCGGTAAAGTGTACAAATCAGCCACAATATTCTTGTTGATTGGCATCGCTTGCATTCGCTTAGAGCGCTTCGAAGACGCGGAAGACGCCTTGCTTGAAGCCAACTTATTAGACAATCGAAACCCAGAAGTTTGGTGTTATATCGCGGTATTGTGCCTGGCATTAGGGTCCCATCGCTTGGTGGAGTCGGAGAAAGCACTGTACCAAGGCCTTCGCTTGAACGTCAGCAATGCGTCGCTACTGCGTGAGCTAGCTACCTTGTATATTTCTTACGATAAGTTGGTGGTGGCGGAGGATCTGGTCAGGCGTTCATTGGTGCTAGAAACCAAGTCGAATGGCAGAGCCAGAAAATTATTGGCAGATATTTTAGCAAGTCAAAACGAGAAGGCGAAGGCGATCGACGAGTACTCCTTCGTGATCAACGATAGCGAAACGGACATAACCACGAAAGTCAACGCAGCGGAGAAATGCATCTCATTATTGGCGGCACTTGGCAGAAAGTCTGAAGTGAATCAATTGACCCAAATTTTGCAGTCACTAAACCAGCAGCTGAAAGAGTATGATAGCGTTGTACAAGAGTAACTACCTTTCCTTCTTCTTCTCTTCCTTCTTCTTCTCTTCCTTCTTCTCTTTCTCTTTTCACCTCTAATCCCTCCGATGACGGAACCGGCCTTCCCTGATCACACGATCGAAGAAGGACAAGCATTTTGAAAAGAATATAGAGATGTTGAGTCAAATCTACCGTGCTACGATGCGCACGCAAGTGGCACGTATGTCAAGTGTATCAAATGCAGTGTGTAAAACAATGTCATCAGGTGGTGATGATAGTCGTGAGGCAGATAAAGTGAAACCAGTAGATGACGAAAGTAAAGCTAAATCTAGCGTAGGAGAAACTGGTGCTAAGAAAGGACCAAAGCACGAGCACCGCATCTCATTACAAGCGGCATTGAAACCCGTTGAGGTTGTATCTCAATTAGATAAATATATTGTTGGACAGGCTGATGCGAAAAGAGCAGTCGCAATTGCATTACGAAATCGTTGGCGACGACATATGCTACCAGAAGATTTGAAGAATGAAGTTATACCTAAGAATATACTAATGATTGGTCCAACAGGTTGTGGTAAAACAGAAATAGCCAGAAGAATAGCAAAGCTATCACAGGCTCCTTTCATCAAAGTCGAAGCTACCAAATACACTGAAGTAGGCTTCCATGGTAAAGACGTGGACCAAATCATCCGTGATTTAGTCGACGTGAGCATAGCCATGACGAAGAAGCGAATTAAGGAAGGCCTAAAGAAGGAAGTAATTAATATAGTCAATGATAAATTATTGAATGCATTAGTCGGTGCATTCGCCGATGAGGATCACAAAGATAATTACAGGAATTTGCTGAAGGAAGGAGCGCTCGAGGACAGACCAATAGAGATCGAAATACCTGCGCGAGCCAGCGGCGTGGGCAATAACTTCACCGGTGATATGTCTGGTAATCCTAATTCTATTGTTATTAGTGAAATATTTAGAGCAGTTAAAGGTACACGATTGTTAACTCACTCACTCACTCACTCACTACTCACTCACTCACTCACTCACTCACTCACTTGTCTCAAAGGTGGTGGAGGAAAAAAATCCGAGAAGAAAACAATGACGATAAGTGAAGCCAGACCGTTACTAGAAGAGCTCGAAAGTGACCGCCTACTCGACGACCAAGACGTGGTCAAGGAGGCGATTGCCAACGTGGAAGAAAGCGGCATTGTATTTATCGATGAAATTGATAAATTGGTCTCATCTGGTGATCACCGCGGTGCTGACGCGTCCTCGGAGGGAGTGCAGCGAGACTTGCTACCTCTTATTGAAGGCTCGAGTATTCAGACCAAGCACGGGAATGTGAACACGGACTTCATCCTGTTCATCGCATCTGGCGCATTTCACTCGACTAAACCATCAGATTTGTTAGCGGAGTTACAAGGTCGCTTACCTATTCGTGTGACGTTGAAAGGGCTGACCCAAGAGGACTTGCATCGTATCCTCACGGAGCCAGTCAATAATTTATTGCGGCAACAAACAGAAATGTTAAAGTGTGAAAATGTTGACTTAAACTTCACGCCAGAAGCAGTGAAAGAGATTGCGCGCGTTACTTTCGAGACGAATAAATCAGTAGAGAATATTGGTGCACGCAGACTGCACACGGTTATCGAGAGGGTGATCGAAGACATCAGTTTTGATGCATCTTCGCATCAAGGAGAGAAGATAGTAGTGGATGAGGAGTATGTGAAGAAGCGCGTCGGCGACCTTCTCACCAAGTCGGATCTCCGCAAGTACATCCTCTAATCGCAGAAGCTAAGTCTGTATATAACTAAAGAGTTGATGTACACAATCTATAATCTATTCCTATCTATACGCTGTCTTTACTCGCTCAACTTGAGGCGGATCTTCAAGCCCATGCCAGCAAGCTCGTTGACCAGGTAGCGGAATACATATGGAATGTAAATGGGTCTAACGCTCTGGTAGCTGTGGCATATGTTACACATTTGGTAGTCGCCTGACTGCCAGGTGCTGGAGAAGGAGCTGCCTTTCGATGGACGCACTGAATACACGCTCATTAGATCGCCGCAATTTGCGCATACATGAGCAAGGTGTTTGTCGGAAGAATTCATCAATCGATCGTGCAAGCAGAAGGAAACACCGTGGCTCAGCAAAGCATCTCTTTCCATCTCACCCAAACGGATACCACCGTGTTTCTTACGCCCTTTCACTGGTTGATGAGTCAATGACGTGACTGGGCCTGTGCTTCTGACTTGGGACTTATCACTGACCATGTGACGCAATCGTTGGTAGTAAACGACGCCGATGAATATGTCCGCTTGCATGGCTTTACCACTCAAACCACTGTACAAAGGCTCGCTGCCGTAGTACTGGTAGCCGGAGGACAGCAGCTGCTGCCCCATGTAGTCAATGATCTTGTCCTCTTCGTGGAACTGAAACGGTGTTGCGTCTTGAAATATCCCGTTAAGTGACCCCGATTTCCCTGCCATGCTCTCGATCAACATACCGATGGTCATGCGGGAGGGGTATGCGTGGGGGTTGATCAGCACGTCCGGGGTCAAGCCCGACTCCGTGAATGGCATATTTTCTTGAGGCCACAACACGGATAACGTCCCCTTTTGACCGTGTCTACTACTGAACTTGTCGCCGATCACAGGGTTACGGCGGTATCTGAAGGTTATACTAACTCTTCTAACGGGCGCCGCCTTCCCTCCTGAGATAGCCGCGCTGCTGCCGATAACCCGCACAGTTTCAACATATGCTGTCTCGTCATCCTTATGTTTGATGAAGAAGTTCTTCCCGGTCACGGTGTCCACCAAGCAGCAGATAGGCTTGTCGTGCTCCACCACCTCGCCTTGGTAAGGAAGACCGTCGTAGTCCAGGTGCTCGCAGAACTTCTCTCCTGCCATACTCGCGGCGTCATCGTCACTACTAATTGGAGGAGTTTTCAAGTTAATAAATCGCAAAATTGGCTTGCCGCCCGTCTCCGACGCCAGCCGCTTCTCTTCTTCGTCTAGATCTATAACTTTCGTCTTATACACCGATCCATGGCCAAAGCCACGCTCAAAGGCCGCCTTGTTAATGATCATTGCGTCTTCCATGTCATATCCCGTGTAACTGATGACAGCCACTACCGCGTTCGCACCTTGTGGGTACTCGTCCATGGAGTAGTCGCGGTGGGTCTGAGTCTGCACTATTGGCGCTTGTGGGTTTTGTATTCTATATAATTTGTTGTCACTACGATGGCGTAATGCATGAGCAGGTGTCCCCATGGTTTGCTTGCCCATCTGACACTGGTACATGTTGCGGGGACTCTGGTTGTAGTCACTGAACGGTATCAATGACGCCACGTGACTCAACATAATCGTGGGATTAATCTCAATGTGCGTCGTTACTTCCGTCACATCATCGGGGATACATGCGATGTCCATGAATACCTGCTCCATTGGACCGATCCACTCTACTTGCTTCCCTCCCAAGTGAACAGTTGGACGGATCAATCTGCCGGGGGAAGTAAAGATGTACAAGCCCGGATATGCTCCCCCAAGCGGTGAGAATGGTATGTATGCGAGCTCCATGGTTGGGTCCAAAGTACCGTCTAACTTCAACAGTCGCAGTTGCTTGACAATATCGGCAGCTCTGTTGATAGGAAGACCACCAAACCTAACACCATCAAGCAGCACTGGCAGGTAGTTACTCGAGGAGAGTATGATGCTGCCGTTGCCCGACGAAATGCCGCTAGGGACGATGCCCAGGGACACAAACAGCTGTCTTAACTCGTTGCCGACTAGCCATTTCTTGTTTGTACGCGTTGTTAAAGCACCAGATGAGGTGGTAGGCAGCTTCTCGGTGGTAGGGAATGATATCAGGACTGCTTCCTTCGCTAAATGGTTCAACAGCCCGCAAGGAGAGCCATCGGGAGTGTGAACAGGGCATAGAAATCCCCACGATTCGGGTAGTAGCTTGCGCACTGTCGTCGTTTTCATGGTAGTGAAGAACTGGCCTCGATGCACCGATTGGAAATGAGAGTAGTACCTATTGATGTTGAGTCTCTCGGCGACGATCGTGTAGCCCGACACCTGCATCAAGTCCAGGCCGGTGGAGGAGACGATGTTGCCAGTACTGAGGAATGTACCGATCTTACTACACGTCGTTGAGCCAAACCGATCGAATAGCTTCTGGTAGTACTTGGAGTTGTAGAATTCAGTCAGCGCTTTGGTCTTGTTGACCTTGTAGTCTCTCAGGATGGACTGCTTCAATAGCAACAGCAAGTCTTCCATCTTCTCTTTGACGTAGATGTTGATCAAGTGACCAGGTAGCAGCAGCTCGTGATTCATCAGGGCATCCGCGTTATCTGCCACTGAAGTACCTTGCACAAAGGAAAATAGCTTGCGAATCATGTGCAACAAGCACTCTAACTTGCCTGCAAAGTCAGGGATGTGGACATAGATATACCTCCGCAGCAGCAGGTACCCCGCCTCCTCATCAGATGTGTTGTCTGCAATAGGCAAGAACATACGGAAATGTGAGCCCAAGAAAGCAGCGCATTGGGACTGCGTATATACATTGTAGTCTTTGGTGTCGCGCAATAAGATCTCCAAACGAGTCGTCAAGTAGGTGTTGCCGGTGTCGCCTTGTATGATGCGGTCGAACAGCTCCTTGTCACTGATGTTGACTAATGCCTTGGCAACGATGATAACTGGAAGTAAAAACTCTTGTTTACGCAAGACAAACTTCATAGTGATACCACCGTTGGTGAGGTAGTGCAAGGTTATGGTGACAGAGGACTGATCACCGCGTACGCACCTCATAGAGACACCTTTATCCGAGTACGTAGGTCCTCGATTCTTGTAACTACTCCGCAAGATGGAAGTTGCATAGTTACGGCGTGGGACTTGTAACAACCTGATCACTCGCTCAATGCCGTTGATAATGAAGTAACCGCCCATTTCGTTGGCTTCTTCCTTCGCTAGAACTAATTTCTTGGCGCTGAATCCCCGCAAATTACACTTACTAGACATCACCATGATAGGTATGTCGCCGAGGCGCAAAGGGACATCGCATACTTTTGCTTCAACCATTTCGCCTTCCTCATTTTTCTTGATAATATGTACATTTGCTTTAGCTATCATTGTACCAACATATGATATACCCCGTTCTCTAGCTTCTCGAGGTGTCAATCTTTCATCAACACAACCATCTTCTTTTTTGGTTGGATAAGCAATCGAACCAGAATCATATTTAATTTTAATATACATATCACCATTACCAATTTTAATGGTTAAACTTGGGATGTCTGCAATAGCCGAATGAATACCTGATTCAAGAAAGTAATCATAACTATCAACATGTGGGGCAACAATATGCTTCAGACGCTTACGAACATCATTAGACACAAATCTTGCAGCATAAGACGGAACTTTCATCCCTGGAACTGATGCAGACATGGTATTGCGACTACTTGTACTGCTTCTTGAGCGAATGGAGGATGTCTCCATTGTCGTTGCATCCTCGTCGGCCATTGTCGTCGCATCCTCATCGGGCATCGTCGTTGCATCCTCATCCGAAGATTCTTCCATTATAACTGGCTTTTTTGGCATTTTATCGAAATGGCAATCACTCTTCGAGCTCTCTCAGTCACTCAAATCACTCAAAGCTCACCCACTCGACGCCCTTTCTCCACTGGCTTGCGCTTGGCGAGCGAGCAGGCATTGCGGCCGGGCCGCTTATGCTCAAAGGGTTGGGTTCAATAGTAAAAATTGATACCAGTAGTGGAAGTGGTGGTGATGTTCATTCATTTCTTAGTTTCAATGAAATTATTACGTTTTATTGGTATTGATTATAGTTTAGATGATGAGAAAGAAAAGGAAATACTTGACCAGGTTATACTCACTCACTCACTCATCATTCATTTAGGTACCATCTGATTGAGGACATACCTAAGGGCAATAGTACCGGTATATATTAAATGTACAAGAAGAGAGAATAAGTAGTGGAGTACTGCAATGACATGAGATAAGTGATCATTGACTATAGTATAACTAAAAGATAACTATTTATACACACTTAGGAATCAAGTATTAACCCTAACTACCATTACTGGTAAT
>JACCDO010196951.1_pt1 | contig 50094 bp, 50 predicted proteins | sample 7446101 | NCBI WGS metagenome assembly JACCDO01 (sample SAMN15323440, study PRJNA562643) | freshwater metagenome | isolation source: river surface water | place: USA:Blue River Watershed | collected 2017-08-16 | reverse complement strand
ATATTTCAACAATTGGGTGAGTCTTATCATTACCTTTTTCACTTCATACCCTTTATTTTCTCTTATTTTCTCTTATTTTTTCTTTATTCCTTCCTAGTTAATAACATTACACAACGCAAAAGTGAATAAGCAAATCGCTACCATTTGTCGACGCAGTATATTTCATACAAAGAAAATGGTTATGAATCATTGGAAAAGTCGTTGGTTTGCCGTGACACAAAGTAAAATGTACGATGCGTTCAATTCGATGAATAAACATTTTCATTTATGGATAGAATACAATGCACAAAATCGTCTATTTAGTCGTCTCTTTAGTCGCCAAACTGCTCGATTCCAGAATTGGAAAGTAAAGTTAAACATTAGACGCTGGTATCACAATGCACGAATGCGTGTTGAGTGCAAGGAGTGGGAGTCTCACTCTGTCATGCATCACAACAGTGTTATATGTCGTAAACTGTTGACTGTATGGCGCAATATTTTTTTTCGAATTAAGAGGTAATGCTAAGTTTATTATCTAGTCATCATTTTCTCTCACATAATCCATATGTAGGTATCGCAAAGTAAGTATCAAAGCGATTCGGGCGCATTATAATCAGCTGAAATGCATACGTTTGGATCATAATTGTACCAAAAAAATATATCAGAAACAAAATTATGCGACTGTTTGTATGATTAAATGTAACAGATTGATGCAACATTGGTTGATGCAAACTAAGAGAAATGCCACAAAGAAATATCAAAAATTTCTCAATAAATATTTTTCTGCATGGCGTAGTATTGTCAAGCACCTTGTCGATACCAGAGGCATGTACACGTTTCGACTTTCATTTCAATTTCAAAGATCGATTGTAGTAAAAGCTTGGAAGTGTCTAAAATACGGTATCGCATTGTATAAACGGGAGTCTATTGCTACAATAATTGGTCAACGAATAAGAAAAAATACGGTATTTTTACAGTGGAAAAAAGTAATTTATGATCGATATGTTGTAGCTCGCGTTGTACACAAGTATGCATCACGTAAACTAAAGCTTATATTTAGATATTGGAAGGTTTACATCACGAGTAGTCTCAAATATAACGAAAGATTGTTAACTTTATCTGTTTCCGCATGGAAAAAAAATATCAAAGCAATAAAATATCATAAAAGGAAGCGTTTAAGAGTTACGTATGATGCGTGGATTAGATTTATGGAGCTAAAAAGCCTGAAAATGGAGTACTCTAAGCGACTGATACTTATTCGTGCTGCATTAGAGCAGATATTTTTTCGTCATCAGTCCCAAAAAATAAGGATATTGGAAAAATATTTTTTAAAATTGAAGTCAGATACAACAAAATTATCATTTAGTTATCGACGTGAATCGCATGTACAGATGCGGCATATTGACAGCAGTAGCAGTGTTAATAATGGCACATTTAATCATTCCAAGAGTAATGCGATGAGTGTGGGACCAAGAATATCGAAGGTAGAACAGCATATCAACACGATGAATAACTTGAGAATGCAAGCATCTCAAATTAGAAGTGTCAGTAAAGTTATATTAGTTGGCGAGTCTATAAGAAATGATCGCGAAAAATTTGAAAGTAGAATAAAATTTCAAAATAACACACCATTAGCAGCATCAAAAATGAAAGATCATTTTAATATTGAATTATATAACAGTAATACATATGAAAACATAATAGCGAATGACGTGAGTTCAGTCATGGACATTAATGAGCTTCAATAAATGTATGAAACAACTTATATTGTATAATAGTATTCAATTTTTTCATATATTGATAGCCAATCAGGAGTACTTGCATTGACTACAGTGAAGTGATCTGCATTTTTTATCACCATTAAATCTATATTTGCCTTTTGGTTTACATTTTCTTTACATTGTTTATAAAATGTTTCAATCATATCACATGGAATAATATCATCATTTGAACCAATAGCAAGGATGGCATTAACCTCTATTGGAAGTATACAAGATGGCGATGCCTCGTTATATATGTTATTTGTGAAATCGTCATGTTTTATTCCCAAATAACTACAGATTGCAGTACCATCCGAGCTTAATCGACGCTTTTGACCCTCAATTAAATCTGCAACAGGTGCTATAGCAACACATAAAAATGGTACAAATTTTAAATTCCTTGCAGTTAACTTACAACATAACCATAACACTAATGTACCTCCAGCACTATGTCCAATTAATGTTGACTTGTTTATGTTAATTAGAGGCTTTTTTGCATCAATAATTTTACTATTTATATTAGTTATGATATCATATAATGCATTTAAGGAGTTAATTATATCCATATTTGTATTTGGATAACCTCCTTTGTTATGATTATCACTAAATAAGCATGAACATATACCTTTATAACCTGTATCATTAACATCGGATACTCTCCTATACTCCATCATACATACAACATATTCCTTTGCTAATAAAAATGGTATCAACGTATCTATCAAAGCGTTATCTAATGTATAACATTCTCGCCAAAATCCACCATGAACTATGATTACCATAGGATAACTTTTATCATTTGCATCCTTTAATGAAAAACTTAGGGGATAGTACAAACGGAAAAACTGACTTTTGTCAGAACCATAATCATGCCTTTCAAAATCCATACTGTAGTAATTGTAGTACCTCAGGTATGGAATGCTCAAAGCATTTTCCTACCCGTGGTACCGCTGTTATCGCTAAAAAAAGTTACATCAACTGAGCTTATTTAAAAGTTTCTTTTGTCGCATGGTGACATGAAAGAAGTATATAATTTAATTACAATTGAACAATATTTCTACATTAGGGAGATACATTAGTAAAGCTCACTCCGTAATACTTATATACCTAAATTGGCATTGGAATATTTATCGAACAAGTATTTTCTAATACTGTCAATGCCATCATTCATTATATTAGGCGGTGGATCCAATATTTCATTATTATATGTGATGAGCTGTAATGATACACAATTGTACATACTATAAGGCAATTTAGTGATCCCTACGTCATTCATTAATATATGGTGCAATTTTTGTAATTCCCCAATTGATGCTGGTAAATTTGAAAGAGTGATATTCCCATCTAAATGAAGTTCAGTGAGGTTCTTACACTGACCGATTTCATCAGGAAGTATTGTTAATTTATTTCTATCTAATCGTAATGATTGGAGGTTATTAAGTTTTGATACATCATTTGGTATTTCTTTAATCAGATTATCATGTAATGATAACGTGCATAAATTTGGCAATATTGAAAATAAACCATACGGAATTGATTCTAAATTATTGTGATCTAAATGCAATACTTTTAAATTACTTGATATTATTATAAATGAAGTTGTAAATAGTTGATTTATCTCTAATCCATGTATATCTAATAGAAATTCGTTTGGAGATAGAATAGTTACACGCTCATTTACAATTAAATCAAATTTTCTCTGTTCAATTTTATGCTTTTCACGTAATTCTGCCATTGCAAAAAGAGAAACCATTCCTGCGGGAACACAACCACATCTGCAATTAGATAAATCACCCATTGAATTAAATTATATAGACCCACCCTTTCCAATAGGAAATTCAAAGAAAGGTCGAAAAGAACTTGGAAAACTTCTCCACCTGCGTTTTCTGTCGAAATTTTTGTCGCCTTTCCACACCTTTTCTAAAGTCCACACCCAAAATGGGCGAAAAAGAAAAAATGACCTTCTTCCTCCTCCTCCTCCTATCAATATCATTTTCCAATTTAATAGTATATTCCAGTCAGATTATGCAGCATATTGTATTATTATGCATTTCATTTTTGTTGGTGGTCAATAGCTACAAACATTCTCGAATACCAATAAATCCTACGAATAATATTAAAAAGGAAATTTTAAATACGATACTGGTGTCAGGATTATTACTACCTAAAATAGTAATTGCTAGCGATATAAATTTCATGGAGAAGTATCCCTACAGTCAACCTTCGGATATTTTGCAATATATATACGATAATGCAGAAGAAGGAAATATAAATAGTGTTTTGAAAGCAATGGATAAATTTGCAACAGTTTATCCGATGTATAAATTATCCCCAGAAAAAGTAAATTTTTTAAATAATGAAATAGTAAATACAAGATCTCAAAATATATTAGAATTAGGAACATTTTTTGGCTATTCAGCATTGAATATAGCGAAATCAATGACCCCAAGTTCAATGCTTACTACAATTGAAGGTAATATATTAAATTTTGAAGTAGCAAACAATATTATAGATTACGCATTAAAGTATAATCCCGAACTTCGCAAGAGAGTCCAGATAATTCAAATGAATTCTGATAAATATTTGGAATCATCAGTGAATAACAAAAAGTACGACTTTGTCTATTTTGACCATGATAAAAACTGTTATTCGCGTGATATTGAGTTTATTTACAAAACAAATTTGCTAGATACAACTGCAACAGTTGTTGCTGATAATGTCATTTATCCTGGGGCACCTGGTTTTTTAGAGTTCGTTGAAAGTAAATATGGAGTTGATAATACAGTTATAAAATATTTTCCATTCGAGCGCATTGGTTTTGAAACAAATTTCAAACAAGTTAAAGATGGTATGTCAGTTACAAAAATACAAAAACAATCGTAATGAATAATCAGACATCTAGATATCAACTAGCTCGTCATCCGCTTCGTTGTCATTATCATCGAAGAGATTTTTCATACTATTTTCTGAATTATTTAGTACCATTTTTTTACTTTTCATTATTTTTGTGTATTTAAGAATTGCATTAGCTAGTTCCTCAATTTCTTCTAGTTTTTCTTTCGATATTTCTTTGGAAATATCTACAAACTGTTTCTTGGTATCCGTTTTATCAGTGTTATCTGGAGTTGGGACTGCCAATATGTCTGAAATTGTCGCGTCCATTTTGTGATGCTTAACCTCAATGTTTTCTTCCACAACTTCTAGCAACGACTCGGTCACTTTGCTCTCAACATTTCTCTTGTTTACAATTTTATATGATATTCTATTGGAGTCATTTATATTGTGGGTTGAGATAGTTTTTATATTTTTACTGTGAAACTTGATCATATGCTCAGCATAATCAATGCACTCACTCAAACCCTTTTCGTGTAATAATTCTTCAATTTTTTTTTGATTTGTTGTATCAAGTATAACCTTCGACAGTACAAATAATGAAGACAATTTCTTGGATGCTTCATACGCTAGATACCTCTTACCATTCGGTTTAGCGTACATACTTGGTTTCCTTTCCCATGGTTTGATTAAATTGACAACACATTGGGCTATTAACTCACTCATACTACCTCTTGCTTTATCATAGTATTTATCGAATCTATTACCAATAACAGAAATCGGAAATGCTAATACTATCACACCAAAATACATGGCTACAATCGCAATAAATTGTCCGCCGACAGTTTGAGGATACATATCACCATAACCAACAGTGCAGGTTGTCACTATCGTATAATATATTGTAACAGGTATAGAAATAAAGGTTGATTTGAGGTCTTCACCATATACACTTCGTAGCATGTATGTTCCACCTTCATAAGTTGAATTAACTTCAAAGGTTCCTGATTCAAAATAATATAATATAGCAGCTAAAAATATAACTCCGATAGTTAAAAAGAATGCTAATATTGTTAAAGCTGATATTGATGATATGATTGTATTGATTAATAGTTGCACACCTTCACTACGTTTTCCCAATTTCAATATTCTTAATATTCTAGCTAATCTTAGCACTCTTATAAATGTTAAAGATTCACCTTGAACATTTCCAAACTCAAAAAATAATGGTAAAATTGCAACAATATCAATAATATTAACTGGTTGATGAATGTACAATATTGTCTGATAATACCAAGAATAAACAGGATCAACTTCCTCAAAGTTTTCAAGTCCCAACGATTCATCGTCAAAAGTCGCCGTTTTACGGGATAAACCAGCCAGTGATGATGGTACTGTACCAACTGTACATATTCTACAGACATAATCAATAAAAAATAATATTAAACATACTTTTTCTACAACTTGAAATGATACAGGTGGAATAGGTTCACATATCATTTTACTAGGACATAAGGTACTATCATTATGACAAACGGGGTAATCACAAGTGTCAGGTACATGGCGATATTCTGGAACCGTGCCTAAAACATATGTAATCACTGATAATAATGTAGCAAATAGTACTAGAAAACTAAAGAATTCGGATAGATATGACGAGTCTGGTATTTCCAGTAGTATAAAAATTCTCTGAATCCAATTCAATTTATAGGTTTTCTTGATCACATAAAAGTAACCTGCTTTAGTATACTCTTCATAGAATTCTTGTACGAATATTGGCATGGATATATTCCCGACATCATTCCTTTTTAAACGAGCCTTGGATATCATGGAATACGATTAGCTCTAGTAATAATTAATCTCTCGTGTAATTGAGTTATATTTCCATTTATAACAAACTGTCTGTGGTACTGTTACTGTGGTATAATCCAATCCGATGTATCATTTTTGAGACCATTTTTAACGGTACTAGCAAGAGTCGGAACTGGGGAAATAGGAGTCGGGTAAGTTTTAGATATTACTATACTTGTTTATTTTATTTACAACTTTATTTATGATTCGCTAAGCATAATTTTACTAGATCAATGAACTCTTGCCCGGTGCTATTCCCCTGTACTTTAAGGGTGATAGACACTTCTTTTGTTTCATGATTCAATATAATTTGGGCTAAAAATAAATTATTATTACTTATTTCAGCACCAGCGACAAAAAATTTCATTCCACCATTACCAAATGGTCCTGATGCTATTGTTTTAATACCATACCCTTTAAAATAACTGTCAACTTCAGTTGTGTTTGATGGAAATGGTGTTAACAATGGTAATTGCATTATAATTCCCGAGAAATTATCAGGAAGTGCTACCCATAGTGACTGAAACATTGGTGGTGTTAGCTCATATGATTGGTTTAGTTGTAAATTATTGGAAATGACACTGGTTACTGTTGCATTGTGACTACTTACACTGCTGTCGTCATCATAATCTAACAAGTTAACTACTATGTTATTCTTACTATCACTATTTACTACAGTTGCATTAACAGAAGCAACACTTATTGTTTTTAAATTGAAAATTGAATCAGTCATTGGAGCATTTTCAAATTTTAATTGATTTTCAACTGCAATAAATTTTACTGATGGCATTCCATAGATGACCGCAAGAGTATTGAATTCATTGAATAATTTATTCATTGTTTCACTATCATTTTCTTCTGCAAATAAGCGACCCGTGTTAGTATTATGCTGACCTTTGAATAGAGTTTCACAAATACTAATATTTGAGGATAACAATCTATAATATAGTAACGCTCGATCGTGTAAATCTTGATTCGACGAGTCGTTGATGGCGGAGCATAGCAATCGTCCGACCATTGCCTGCATCTCCGCTGGACGCTTAAACAATAGTTTCATTGCACTAGATAATGCTTGTAATTTAATCGAAACTGCTTGTTCGTCGTCGTAATTATTTATGACACGTTCTAACATGTATGGTGCTTCAACAATTTCTTCACCGTATTCTCCCAACATCCATATAATACATGCTTTAGCGTCACTATCTTCAACTACACGAAGACATTTTGATAAAACATGTGATGAAATCACATGATTACGAACATCAGGATACACTCTTATAATGTTAGTTAATGCTTTAATAGTCTCAGCTCGCACATATGGTATATCTAAATCAACCAATTGAACTAAAGTAACTGTCATATCACTAGCAACACCAGAGACATGAGTAGCAATATTACCAATGGCTGCAATAGCGCGTTTAGATAACTCACTGTCTACGTCTGTCACATATTCCCCTAATTCATTGGCAATGTCTTTCGCATTATTATCATTTGAAATAAGTGGTAACAAATCAACTTTCAGGTGTTTTACATGCGCTGGTTCATTATAACGTACAAAAAATTGACGATATTCATCATCAAATACACCCCTGGCAGCTGCGCGAGGTAATATAATTTGTAAATGTTTCAACATAACAAATTGAACCTCAGAATGTGACCCAGTGATTAGTGTTAACATTGGTGGTTTTGCACGAACATAAATTTGACCTTCAATATCAGGAAATGATTTAGCTAATTGAAAAAAACATTTAAATGTAGCTAATACAGCTGAACTTGAAGCGGTTCTTAAAATGGGATCCAACAAATTCATTATAGAAAATGTTTCATCATCAGACGCTGGTTGATATCTAGATACTAAATCTAATATCACATTAACACCCCATTCACTAAATTCTCCTAAACGATTTAATAAATGCATTATCATAGTTTGCGAAATTTCAACGCCACCTTGATCTAATTGTATCTCATTCAAGACCATTAATACATTGGTTACCACTTGAGCATCTGCATCTTGTAACATTTTGTATAATTGTGAAACATAATTATTAGTTTCAATTAACCGTGGACTTAATTTATATACTTTTAGGATTGACATAACACCAGTTTTTCTAACATATGATGAGACATCGACTAACGATTTTTGTAATGGTTGAGCAATATATTCTAATATTGATTCTAATCTTAAATTACATAGTGAGCGTAATGCAAGTCCTCTAACCATAGGATCCTCATTTTCACACTCTCTTCTTAATGAGTTAATACACATTATAGCCATTTCAGGCTCTTTATGCGCATAATTGCATAGATATAAATAAACCATTTTCTTAACAACAATATCTTTAGATTCAACAGCCATGATCATATCAGTAAATAATCTTGATACATCAATACCTAATGTCATATATGCAATAACTTTTTTTATAATATCACGCTTTTTTTTCACATCTCGTTCAACATTTAAATTCTTTAGTAATTGTTTTAACTCATTTACTTCACCTTTATACAAATAAAATAAGATATATAATTATAATATGATTATGTGATTGCTTCATACCTTTTCTTTGATCAACAAAATATCCAGCAGCTGGTGTTGATGATGATTGGCCAGATGGAGAAGGCGACGATGTAGCACTGAGATTGGCACTCATTCTAGGGAAGAGGGAAGCTATTCTCTTCCTTTTTTTGGTTTAGGTAATTTTTTGGATGCGGAAACAAAAATTGAAGTATGAAGCTAATTAAACTATTATAATGACACAAGACTTTATTCTGCATTCGAATATGATATTTTAAAATGTTAGATATGCATTGGAATGATTATATCAAGCGGAAATTTTAATTGTAAAATTTGTTATCTTCCAATAATTATTCTGGATGCATTCAAATTTTGTAATATCCTAACCTTTCAGCAGCTAATATACACTTATTCATTACAATTATTATATGCGCTTACTATTAGATATTCGTTTGATGAGGATTACGATATGCATACCGGCAATCGCTGAAAACATACTATGTTTAACATAGAAGAAACAAAAAGGGAAATGAGTTCTCCAGCGGATGTACTAGAAACGGTGATAAGCTCGGTGTTTTCATGTACCAATAATGCAGAACAAAGTCAAAACAATCAATGGATTCTCGAATTCGTTGAAAAAGCTGAAGCGTGGACAGCTGCAATTCAAGTAATCAATAAAAATATTCAATCTATTGATATTGGTTCGAGTGGTTACGTATGCTTCTTTGCGGCAAATATTATATACACAAAGGTAAAAAAGCACTGGGAATTATTGTCGTCTAGTCAGCAACTTGATATAATAAATGCATTTAATGTTATATTAAATTATATTATAAGTAATAATTTATCATGCAGTAAAGCATTTCTCGATAGATTTTTACTTTCTTATATATGTATGGCCATGAAAAGTGGTGTTAGTGGTATTAGAGATTATATAACAACAGCTAGTCAACTAATTAACATTAATGATATTTCATTAAATAATATACCTATCTCTTCGATCATAGGTTTAGATATGTTAGTTATATTACCTCTCGAATTAGAATCTAGTGATATATCTAATAAAACAAGAGAAGCTATAACTACTTTATTAGTCGAAACAGTAGAAAATGTATTAAAATTATGCAATGATATGTCCATGATTGGTATTTCTGCACTACCCACCGAAATCCAGACAATAATTCAATCCACAGTAATCTCATCAACTACAGCAAGGACGATCGCTGATAGTAATAGTTCAAATTATGGTTTAATAGTCATATATATATTCAAACTACTCAAATCTTGGCTACAATATGGTATTTCATTAAGTAAAATATTTAAGGAACACTATAATCTTATCAATGCTATACTCATTACCTTGCACACCGGTGGTAACTGGAGTTTAAATGTTGTTTCAAACAAACATTTAATTTTGAAAGAATGTTGTGTTGTTTTGCATGATATTGTAACGGTGCAAGACTATCCTGTTGTTCAGACTGTCAATAATCAATCAATATTATTTCTGTTGCAGCATATTGTGCACTCTATACCATCATTCGGATATTATTTCATATATGATAATATTATATTAGACAACGAGGTAGAAAACACTGCTTATGAGATTTGCAACTGTTTAGTTGCTGTTATAGTGTCCCAGCTTCAATTCCTATCGGCGCATAGTTCATTTAACATAGAGTTTTTTAATTTATTATTATCATTAGCATCAATTCAACCAAGAAAAATAGCTATGCTTACATTCGATGTTTGGATAGCCTTACAGGACATACCTATCGCTGAAAGGCATGCGTATCTAGCACAAGATGTGTTTTCACAACTGTTGAATGTAGTACTAGTTCAGGGCATCTATCCGGTGGATTATGACACTGACAACTGTGATGATTTCGATTTATACAGGGACAATAAAAGTGGTATACAAGAGATTATGCTGACATGCGCGTACTCGTTGCAAGATAAATTCTATCAACATTTACATACTTATCTACTAACTAACAATGTATTTCAAGTCGATGGTGGTGGTAATATTTTGTCAACAACTATTAATTTACCTGCTAGTTGGCGCTTCATTGAAATAGTATTATACTCACTTACGCTCGCCAGTGATGCTGTAAAGTCTACACTTCGCAGCGAAAACAGTCAATTTTGCCATCAATTCATCAATTTCATCCTACAGACTACGCTAACGAATCTAGATTCTAACGTCGTATCACTATTCCCTAGCCTGCGTACAACAATATGCCAGTTTATAGGATCTATTGTATACATGGTGACCATAACATCATCAAACCATATTAATCCCGCATTAGTTCTGGCTGAATATTATGTTCCTGCACTAAAATTTTCATTTTTTTCGTTGTTTCCTTCAAACAATGGTGAAAACAACTACACTTTATACGCCGCAGCTGGTAAAACGGTATACCAATTGTTTGTACATGGGTCATCAATACTGACTACTTCCATCGCAACGGATAATATCTCGGGGATGCTTATTTATGAAATTGTGAATACAGCATCTACTCTACTGCCATCGCAGTCTAAAAAATATAATTCTAATGATTCGGATGAAAATTTTAACGTAGATATACAGCAGCCATATTTACAATTAATTGAGGGGTTAACAAGAGTTATTGTCACACTACCTACTAGTGTTGGTAAGCAAATGATATCAATTTTAGTGGAGCCGTTGCTCTCTGATCTACAACGTTGCGTGTTAGAGAAGCAATATTTAGATCGTAATGATCATCGCCAAATTGAAAACACATTAGTTTATGTGAGTAAAATCATCCGGTTCTGTGATCTTCCAATGGATCCGACCACCAATGACCACCTTTTGTCTTCATTACTGAGCCGATTCTGGGATATAATAGCAGTGCTTGAAAGTCATGAACGTTTCTTAGCAAATCCTAAAATTGTGGCTTCTATATTTGATTTATATACTCGTATGCTGCACTCTGTAGGCCCAATTATGCTGCCATATCTACCACATATATCAAATAGTATCATAAATATTTTCAGTGCAAAGGGTCAAGCAAGTGCTTCCTCATTACTGTGTGCTGGTAATATTATTGAATTACTAATAGATAAAGGCAACGAAGAAGATGTATTTAGTTTTAATATCTTTTCCTCGTTAACACAAGTGTTGTTTGCAAGCATGCGGTGTGGAACTGCAGTGGCAAACAGTTCAAACACAGTATGGGGCTACGAAGTGGACTGTATAGAAGAATATTTCAATTTTGTTCATAAATTTTTACGGTTTTATCCCTACATTATCACGAATAATGGTGACGATAATTCGCAACTAGTTCAGGTAGTGGAGATTATGCTTCAAGCACTGAGTGAGTGCAAGGAAAAAGGACCGTTACGTGTCATATTGCAGGTTATTCAAGCATTGTTTACTCCAAATATTCCAACCAATATATACCTACCTCCACTGGTTCATTACGGCCAAAAGTTGACTGCAATTATATTCTATGCGATAGATGGCGGTATAGCATCCGTGTTGTTGCCTAACCTCGTTGACACATTATTCTCGATAGTAAAAGGTTGTGATGAGGGGTATAAGCAACAATGCCAAGAATGGTGTCAAGTAATAATGCAGAGTCAGGTAATGAAAAATATAAGTATTGAAATGAAACAAAGAATACTTCATCACATGTTTCGTTTTGTATCTTATGGTTCTAATGATGGTAAAAAATACTTTAAATTATTATTACATGACACAAGTAAAATTTGCTGTGGTGAGTTGGTATCAGATGCATTATTAGCATATGATAGTATGTGAGTGTACCAATAGATAAACAATCAAACACTTTGTTTTTTATAAATTTGGGGTAGCTTTACCAGGTAATGGAAATGTTGATAAAATAGCAACAAACCATTTATTTGCTTCCTCTTCACTATCAGCTTCTAATTCAATTGTTTGCTTATTAAGGATCAAACGCAAGCTTTTTTGACCCCCTTTAGGTCTCATACTTAACCTATCTTGTGGTAGTATATCTCTTGATCTATATAGTCCCTTACATGGCACATTTGATTTAAAATCTTCTTCACTTAACCAATATATTAGTACTCCATCAGGTGAAAGTACAAAATAACGTCTCTGCCATCCACCATTAACAGCTGAGAATGTAAATGGAAATGTTGGTGAACGTTTATCTAAATAACCTTGATATATATATGTAGTAGGTTTATCATATTGAGCTAGTGGAATATCCACCTCATTTATAGTAGTATCATTAACTTTATTGACAGTTTTACCAAGCTCTGCTAGTTGCTGTATCAACTCATTAACATGATCATCTGCACTTTTCGCTATTAGACTATTTAACTCTCTTTCTTTTCTAACAGAAGCATATGCTTCTCTTAATTCATCTTCTAATTGTTTCACATGTTCTGCAGCACTTTTTGCTAGAAAAAAATATAATGAATAATGATTCTTATGAAAAAATAGCAGACAGTAGTACCTATAGCCTCATTATTAGTCCTTTCTTCTTCTAATTGTGCCTTTAATTGTTTGATTATTTCATCTTTATCAATATTGTCGTTAGATTTTGGGATTGGAGGAGGAGTGTATGGAGGAATTTGATCTGCCATAGTTACAACTAAATCTACTTTGTACTGCTTGCAATCAATTAGTCTACCAACCAGCCTTCGTAACTAATAAGTATTGACGCAGACGCAAGTTACTTTCTTTGCGTGACTCTTTTTGCGAGTACCGGTAAGAAATTCATTAAGTTTCATATGCCTAAGTCGCATTAATGTAATAATTCAACTTCAGACGTCTTGAAATAGGCAAATACTGACAACTTATGCATTGCTAATGATTAAATACTTAACCTCCTTGTCATACATCGTCGGTACCGGGCAGAGTCAAAAGCATTTTAACGACCGAAATTTTGCCATCGGTAATATCCGAAACCATAATCTAAGATTAACTGGTCTAATTTAAGCTATTTTTTGATTGAATAAACGGTTAACATGTTCGGTGGTGGATCAAAAGCTAATAATTCGATGTTTGGAGGGGGTGATGAAGAGTCAGGTGGAGGTTCAATATTCGGTAATAATGATAACAAAAGTACATTAGCTAATGTAAATTTACCTAAAGTTGGTGTATTTCAAGAGCCAAATGCATTTGAAAAATGTTTTCCCAACTTGACATTTAAGCAAAGGTTATATGGTTTTTGTGGTTGTGCTGCATCGGGTTGGATGTTATCATTAATAGGTTGAAAAACACTAACTCTCATTCATATAAGTATTTACTTACGAACTAACTCAATAATTTCTTCACTATAGGTTCATTTATATTGATTGGTGGTCCAACACCATCTAATATTCAAGCATTTGCTGTATTATATGCAGTAGGAAATTTTATTGCATTAGCAGCTACAGGATTTTTATTAGGTCCTAAAACACAATGTAGAAAAATGTGGCATCCTACTCGCAGATATACAACTGCTTTTTACTTATCTATGTTGATAATTGTATTGGCTGTTGGTGCAGCAAAACAAAATGTTGGAATAGTCATAGTATTATTAATAATTCAAGTATGTGCTGGTTTCTGGTATGGTATGTCATATGTTCCATTTGGACGTAAAATGGTAATAACATTTTTACGTTCCACAATATGTAAGCCATGTGCCGAAGCATATGATCAAATGACTGGTAAGAAAAGTACATTTGATAAGATCACTGGTGGTGGAGGTGGTGGTGGAGATAGTAAATAATTTCTTCAAACCGCATCCGTATATAAAACCTTAAATCATATATTGTATAAGAAATGTAAAGTTAATATAAAAAAATACAATGATCAAAAATTAAAAGCAATTTGCGCTGTAACAAAACCTTCCCATTTATCGAACCTTTTTGACATCACTAATACTTGACTGTTTGTACTTTTGAGGAAATATAATAATGTCCGTTGGTAACTTGGGTGCTTGTGGTACGAGTAATGGATTAATACCATACGTAGTAGCATGGAGAGATTGATATAGTCGAAGATTGTCATACACGAACTCTTTTGATGCAGTAATTCTAGGAACATGAAAGGGTGGAAGTGTTGATTCAACGTCTCGACTTTTATTCTGTCCTCTAGAGCTAGCAACTTCCTTATAACGAACACTTGGGACCCAGCCTTTCACGGTGCTGTATATCTCATAAATATTCTTATCAGAGTCACTATTTTCAAGTAATTTTAATATTTTTTTTTCTGTCAATTCTCCAATAATCATCTGATCTAAATTAACATTTCGACCTAAAACTTTTGATCCCGCCATATTCTTTAGTTCCCTTTTTGGTACTTTCACTGCTTCGTTTGTATTTATTTCCGTGTCTTTCTTGATAATTGCATATATATCGCGCATCGACTCACTTATTAGACCTTTCAATCTTTTGTCTTCATCATTTTTTTTGGGTGACTTACGCACTATATCCGCATCCATTCTCATTCTCTTTGTTTCTTGTTGTTCTGTTTCATTATTGTTATTATTTGATATTTCTATTGCATGTTTCGACGAAGTAGCCGTTGTATCTGCACGCGTTGGATCAATATCAGATAACATAGTAGGTTCATTTAACTCTAATTTCCTTAGTTTTTCTTTCTCAAGAGCAGAACGCGACACTTTTGTACCAATGATTTGAAATAAAGTGGATGAAACATAACTTAAACGCCTAAATGTTTTCGTAGATTCCATATGCTTGTATGCGATAATGTCGGCGTTGTGTAGAGTATCACAGCTCCAACGATTACTTTTCCAACTGTAATCCCACGATGCCAATTTAACATTGAAAACTATTTCTAATTCTAATCGATCGAATTTATCACTATAAAAACGTGTCATTTTTGATATTGTTCCATAGTAACATTCTTCAGTACCAACTCCAGTAGTTTCATCTTTACGAATAACTAATGCTGCACCATTCGCACCATCTCTCAGATTCTTGATTAAGGTAGATTCATCTATTATTGTTGATTTTAACAAATATGATTCATTTTCAGGTCTAATTTGCATAATAAAAGTTGGTATTTTACCAACCCAACAAGATGGCAATTGTCTCGTTTCCAACGTATGACATATTAAAATTTCTTCAGTTATTTCTGTGTACGATTCATGATTTTCTAAAGAATTCAATGATAATGTTGCTTTACATACAAATGATCTACCACAAAATGCGTGTACTTCATGACCTTTACCAATACAACAATCAGGGAAGCATCTTAAACTCTTTTGTCCTGAAGTACGATTATTCCGATAATATGCCTCTTTTAATGGCGTAATTATATCAATTTTAACATCAACATCTGATGCACCATCTACAACAGGTCTGGCATTATAATAACTCATTGGTCGTAAACCCAATATATTGAAAGAGACAAGTGATAGTTGTAATGCGAAGTGGTTCAATTTAATGTTGCCACGGATTCTGCGTAAGAAACGATGTAGTGCTTCTTCGTGTGCTTATGTGAAAACTCCTGTTCTGCGCCTGGACGTTGGTTTGGACTCAAACTGTATCGATCGTCCCAACCTCGTGAGGCCGGTTTTATTCGAATTGAAAACGTGGTCTTATTGAATGATAATAAAAATGGTAGATTTGAGTAGTATTATACTGCTATCTATACCCTACGGCTCAATGTCTTTGATTATTATTATAATAATTAATCAAATTTTAATTTTAATTACTATCTGATGTTTATTAAAGCCTGATAATCCGTTATTACATAGTTATTCACTCATTAGAGCTTCACTACGTGTTGAATTGCCAATATCTCACTCCAATTTATGTTAGGGCTTTTTATTGCAAAATTGTTCGAAAATATAAAATCAAAAGAAAAGAATAAGATGGCGCGAAGATATGATCAATCGACCACCACGTTCTCGCCCGAAGGTACTGTTATTATTGTGTGAGTGCTCGATATATCAATACTAACTTCTTATTTATTTTATAAGGGAGATTACATCAAGTAGAGTACGCAATGGAGGCTATCAATAATGCTGGTACTTGTATTGGATTACAAGCTGCTGATGGTATTGTGTTGGCAGCTGAAAGAAGAGTTGTATCGAAATTATTAGCACCATCAAAAACATCGGAAAAATTGTATAAAATTGATGATCATGTAGTTTGTTTAGTTGCTGGATTGACAGCTGATGCTGATATATTAATTCAACAAGCAAGGTTAGGTTCTCAGAGATATTTACTTCAATACCAGGAAGAAATGCCAGTAGAAAATTTAGTTAAAAATGTGTGCAATTACAAACAATCATACACACAATTTGGAGGTAAAATTCTATTCCTTTTTACAAAGTCATATTCTCATATACTCACATACTCACTTACACTAATTCAATTTAGGTTTAAGACCATTTGGTGTAGCATTTTTATTTGCAGGTTATGATCAACATTTTGGTTTTCAATTATATCAATCAGATCCTTCAGGTAATTATAGTGGATGGAAAGCAACAGTAATAGGTCAAAATAATCAAGCTGGTAAAAGTATACTAAAAACTGATTATGCTCTAAATAGTACAATTGAAAAGAATTTAAAATTAGCGGTAAAAATATTAATGAAAACAATGGATAGTACAACTCCAACACCAGAACGTGTTGATTTATCTTGTTTAAAATTAAATGCAGATGGTAGTATTAGTCATATAACTTTACAAGATCAAGAAGTACAAATATTAATTGAAACTATTCAAAAAGAAGAAGAAGCAGAAGCAAAGGCCAAAGAATCCACTTCTGGTGATTTATAGTTTGTATGTGCATAAAAAAAAAATAATTCTACAAATACTGTTATTTTACAATCATAAGGTCATACCCATACGTCTAATAACAGTATCTAACTCATCACTAGTGTAAATATGAAATCCATTAGCTGTAACGGATGCAAATTCAACATTTAAATTATTTATCTTTTCCTCCATTACTTGTTTTAATATTTCACATGCTAAATCCTCTGCTTCACGAATATTCATACCATCCTTATATTTATCTTGTAATGTTGATTGTGCTCCTTCAGAGCCTGAACCAATTGCTTTAGCTTTATATTGATTAAATGTACCTGAAGGATCTGAAAAATACAATTGTGATCCTTTATCATCATAACCAGCTATCAATAATGCAACACCAAATGGTCTTGACATTTTTTTTTCTTCCTTTTTTCTCGATTCACCAAAACCTAATGCTAAATCACACATCGATTGAGTTAATGCTTCAACTCCAATTGGTTCATTGTATGTAAATCTATGATTCTGGGCTTCAACTCTAGCATGATCAACTAATGTCCTACCATCACCAATTAAGCCTAAGTTAATAAGTTAAATTAGTAATGAATAAATCAATGAATGAATAGGTTCATATGTGAATAAGTCAAGACCTGATACAGCTGCACCAATGTGCGTATCAATTTCCATAACTTTTTGAACTGATGCAGGTTCTAATAATGGTGATGTTAATCTTTTTTCTATCGCTATAATATATATATCGTGAGTAATAGTATATACAAAAAATAAGTAGACATTTTTGCATGCATTAATTAATATTTCATGATTATTTATGATTAAATTATAGTATTACCTAGAATTACTCCATCATTGGTTTGAATTCCAACAGCTGTTGATCCTAATTTTACCGCCTCTATTGCGTATTCTACTTGAAATAGCCGTCCTTCAGGAGAAAAGGTATTAACACCGCGATCGTACTCGCTTCTCGTTTGATACATCTTTTCTTCTTCTTCTTTTTTCGAAGAATTTACGAATTTATTATTATAAAATTTATTTTGCAGATAAACCCTAATGCTTACATAGTTGTTAAAAGAGATAATTACTAAGTATTTTGCTCTTTCTAGTTACAATTTCAACAAATAGTACACGTTACTTTTTCCGCAATTATTTTCTAATCGAAATTTTTGTTTATGAATTAGTTGAAATTCTATTGATGTGGTGTATTTGGTGGTGATAACCATAGCTCCACGTTTAATATTGTTTTGTACGTTGTGAAGGAGATTGGTATATGCACTGTCGTCTAGGAGGAATGCACTGAGTAATAAAACAATATTTGCTTCGACAAGGTCATGGAAACTAAACGTAGGTGTGCATACTATATCTATTAACGGAAGTGTTATAGTCAGATCCTTCGCAAGAACTCGTAATTTATTGATACTTTCAGCAGCAATATTCGACAAATTTTGGTCAAATTCAACACCAATGCATTTAAAAAAATGAATATAATTGTTTAATGCTAATGATATGATATTTCGTCCCGCACCGCAATAGATTTCGTAGATGATAAGACCCGAGGAAATAGTAACGGCATGTAATATGCTATATAGAATGTCACTATCTAACTCGCAATAGTACATTGTACTTGATCCTATTTCTTGGTTCGGATTATTTGATGGAATAAATCCATGAAACGTATCATTTTTGGAAAATAAAGTGTTGGTATCAACAGGTTTCATCTCGATGGAGGTGTTCACGTGACAAATAACAGATCTGTTAGAACTTACTTGGCTATTCTTACCAGCATCATAACCATAGATTGCTAGGTAGATTTCGTGTATTGAATTGCTCGTTCCTATGTTAGCTACCAACAATTCTAACGGTTCGATTGTTATTACAACATTTCCATCAATGGATGATGCGCGATAGTTGTAGTTATGTGACGAGGCGTACATAACACTGTTATTTCCATCCAATATATATACAACTGGAAATAATAAGTTCTTTACACATATGTTGTCATGATCATTAAAGTTTGATGGAAGCGGTAGAAGTGAATCTGTGCTGTAGATGCCACAACCAGTTGGTGAACTATCAGTTGATTCAACCTTATCTTTGTTGTTCACACTGATATTGACAATATAACGGCAATTACTATGCAATTGCACTGGTAGCTTATAATGATAGTATTCCTCTGGCAAGAGACGTATCGTGTGCGGCTGTTTGTTGTCGACTGTTTCTAGTAAATTATATAGTGGCAGTGGATCAACTAGTGACAGCATTATACTATAATTACTCAATTCGCAGGCTTCAGAGCAGCCAAAAACACCAATTGTATATACAACATCTAAGCTACTTGAATGACTTGAATCAAATATACTTACATGAGTAGACTTATCAAGTTGAGTATGAATGTCAATAATGGAGGCACCGGGTGTAACATTTCTCCATATGTAATTCTTGTTATTCACAGGTATCAGACCATTATACTTATTACTCACATATATATCAACATCACCTGTGGTAGTTTCATCATCTTTTGTCTTGTTATTAGTCTTAATTTGAATGACTTTCTTAGGATTACTACTATGAAATCTAAACCTATAGAATTTCCACTCATTGGATTGAATTGCATCGTATATTACCTTCCCTTCTTCAAGTGGCGCTATATCACGCAATAATGATGTGATAGAATATACAATTTTTAAATCAGTTTTTATCGATACATTATGATCATTAATAATTAAATAATAGTTCCCGTGATGGAAATTATTCGAAGTGCACAAAGTAAATATAAATTCTTTATTATCTTTAGAACTGTTATGAAATAATGGATAATATACATGATCTTGAGTTCCAGATGTCAGTGAAATATGTAAATTATTCAAGTAATCAATATTATCATTAGTATCTTGCCCAATAAATGGATCAATAACAGTAATTGTCATCACAAAGCAATCATTAGTACTAAATGCCGGTGAAATGTCAACTTCCAACAACCTATTATCGTCCGAACGACAGTAATAAGGTTTGTATTCCTCTAATTTTATATTTTTTTCTTGAATATCGTTTTCACTTTCATTTACTATGCCACTAACACTGAAGTCAAAGGATAGATCAGGCCAACCATACGAGGACTGGTTAATAGATGTGTTGATGTGGTGACTCATATTATGTGACAGCGACTGTGACTGCATTGCTCTTTTCAAATTTCTGAATAATTTCATTTTATTTCCGGATGTTTGAAATAATTGAGTCGGCCACTTGGTAAACTTAAAGGAATATAATGATAGTATAATATTGTGACTATGCTCCAAATGTATCAGCAAGGCTTAGTATGCTATTAAATCTCTTTCTTTTTCTTCTCTTCTCTTTCTTCTCTCCTTACATAAACATTATGCATGATGGGTGTGGATTCATGCATTTTCGCCCAAAATTGCCATTGGCAATTTGCCAAAATAGAGTAATTTGAAAAGGCTTAGGTAAAAAGAACCGTATGGTTCAACCTTATGATCCGCTTGAACTCTAGAATAATAAAGCGACTGATTGTGATGAAGCCATTCCGTAGTGAAAATGATATAAAAAACAGTAATATAGTTAGTAGAAATAGTAATCAATCATTAGATGATTTAAAGCCTGTAGTTTTGCAGCAGAATGATGATTACCTCGTAATAAACAAGCCGTATGATGTGCGAATGGATGGTGATTTTAATGTAACTGTTGAAAAAATGTTGAAGAAATGGATACCAAATGTTATCAAAGTTAATGAAACAATGAAATGGGTGCATCAATTAGATTATGCAACTTCTGGAGTATTATGCATTGCTTTACATAGAGAATCTGCTTCATTGGCTAGTGCATGTTTTAGTAACAGAGAAACTAATAAACAATACCTTGCAGTATTACAAGGTCATATTAATAGTAAAATATATCCATTACGTGACCAGAGAATTATACATTCCTATAAAGCATCAGATAATATCCCTTCAAAAAAATTTAAAAAAGCTGAATCAAAAGCTGAATCAAATGACAGTTGGCAATATGAAGTTATGATAACTGGGTTAACTCAAGATTTTGAGTTATTTCAAAAGTTATTAAGTGAGATATCAGAAAAATCCAGTGATACTAACACCTTAATTGAAAAAAGTAGTGCAAGAGAAGGTGTTGACAAGGATGCATTATTGAAAGAGTTACAATTACGTTCATTTGAAGATTTTAAAAATAATTTTAAATTAAGAAAAAAATTAAGAAAATTATTAAAATCATATGGTATTGTCAACGCAAATCGTCCCTCGTCTATACATATTCCGGATAATAGTAACAATGAGCAAGAGCTTGAGACAAAAAGTGAGGTTAGTCCAACGGTAACAGCTATCATCCCTAGTGAGGTATTTACATCGAATGAAGAATATATTTACCGTTTGAGTGATGAGAAAATCATTATTACTATTCCTTTAAAAGAAAATTTGGATGATTTTCGCTGTTATGCTTCGCTACATCACAGTGACGACAACAGTCGCCCATGTGAAACAGAAATGGATATACTTGAATACGGTTACTATTGTGGCGAACCGGTGACAAAAGTATTATTTACTCCAATAACTGGACGACGGCATCAATTACGTATACATTCCTTATGTTTAGGTCATCCAATTGTAGGCGACGGCACGTATAACACATCAACAACATGTGACAGCGCATACCGAATGATGTTGCACGCGTGGAAGTTGCATGTGCCAGTCAAGAACCTAAATAGTATTGAAACTGCAGATCCATTCATATTTAAAGATAATAATTTGATTGAGCAATTAAATTAAGCGGTGTTTGCTCTTGCTCTTACACAGACGCAACTCCATTCTACGGCACTCCGAAATAGGCTGCTTCCACAGAGCGATAGAGCAATTTCATCCAATAATTTGGTTCATTTTGAACATTTTTGCTCTTGCTTTTGATGTATTGACTGTACCAAGACGACGATAATTTAGGATAACGAGTGCGTTTTGGATCGGTAAAATCAACGTAAAATAACCCAAACCGCTTAGTATACGAGTCCGCCCATTCAAAATTATCTAGTAATGACCATACAAAATAGCCTCTTACATCTACTCCCTCTTGAATAGCCACGTCTACGTAGTGTAAGTAAGACGATAAATAATTCACCCGAAAGGAGTCGTTTAATTGTTGTGCATTCAACGGATTTTCGTCTTCACCAGGCGCATCACACCCATTTTCTGTAATAATTATATAAAACTTTTTATTCGTAATACGGTAATACTCATCGCTGTAACGGTCATAATTCCATCTTAGTACCTTGTATATTCCCCAAGGCACGACATTCAGCCATGAAGACGCTGCTTGTGGTCCTATTTCTCTCCCATAAATATCTACTTTGCTTTCGAAGTTATGTTGGTCACTTCCCCAGCCTGCAACGGCGTTGTTACTACTATTACTACGGTCATAGTTGGAAAAGTACTTGGAACTGTAATGATTTAAACCATAAAAATCAAAACTTCCAATTAATTTTTGTTGTTGTTCAAGAGAAAACGTCGGTAGCCGATCACCGACCAAGTCGATCATAGACTGCGGATAGCGACCGAAGAGTAGGGGATCTGCGAACCATCCAATACTAAATTCGTTTCTTCTTTCGGCAGCTTCAATGTCTTCAATATTACTTGTTAGTGGCTCTGCCCAATCCATATTCAAGGTAATTCCTATGATTCCTTGCTGAGAGGAATATTTTTTACGATATACATCCACAGCTGCAGCATGAGCTAGAAGTACATGGTGACCGACAATATATCCTTCTGTTGCTGAATCACCGTGAGTACATTTCGAACGATCTGAACATCTGCCTGGAGCAAATACACCATTCACATAGCCCATTGTTGCGAATGTCCAAGGTTCATTAATTGTTATCCATTTTTTTACTCGATCACCAAATTTTTCAAAACAAATTTCAGCATAATTAGAAAAATCATCAATGATATGTAAGGACAGCCAACCGTTATACTTCAGTTCTAATTCTAATGGTAAATCCCAGTGGTATAATGTGACAATTGGTTCAATATTGTTCTTTAATAACTCATTAATTAACTTATTATAATGAGCAATACCCTCCTCGTTTATATACTCGCATGTTCCCTTTGGCAATATTCTAGTCCATGCAATAGAAAAACGATAACTATTTACACCCATTTGTTTCATTAATGCTACATCTTTAAATTATAATCAAATAAATAATACGAATATGAATTAAATAGTGTATAATTTACCTTCAATGAAAAAATCATATGACAAATCAGCTACTTCTCCGTTGGTACTTGAATCGCTTGTATTTATATTTGTTGATGTTATAAAACTATCCCAAATAGACTTTCCTCTACCATCCTTTGTTAATTCACCTGTGCACATAAATAAAGAGTAAGCATATAAGAGTAAATTGTCAAGAATCTAAAATGAACCTTCAGTTTGGTATGCTGCCGTAGCAACACCCCATAAAAAATTATCCGATTCAGATGATGTTATTGCCACTGCATTTAAAGCAAGAAACACAATGAAACAAGCGCCAAATGTTCCAAACATCGTAGAACAAAGTACCAGGGATGTTTGATCACAGCTTCGGACAAGCAAAAATTGCTTTAAAGTTGCGATTAAACTTTTGAAAAGTTACTTTTCTCGCACTGAGACTCGCAGCGAGTCTCGTCAAGGCTCGGAAGGCCGGCAAGTTTAATGGAAGGTATTATATACGAATTTTACAGTTTAACACTGTCTCACTCCGCATGTGGACATGAAATTTCAGTCACTGATTATGGTGCAAATAATAAAATTAACAAAATACGATAAAGTAAATTTTCTTTATTAAAAATCAACTTCTATCACCTCTTTTTGAAGAGTTATAACTTTTTACAAAGAATAATTGTATACTCATCGAACCAGGTACACTACCGGGAAGGGCCTGACCACACTAACCCTACCTACCCTATGTTCAATTTCACCGAGGATTTGTCAGCAAGAAGAAGTTTTTGTTAGAGAGTTGTCAACATAAAAATGAGTGTACTATGTTAAAAGTTGGTTATTAAGTCAAAAAAACAAGTAATTAAGTCGCCCGTAAAAGTTTGTACGTGTTTTCTTACAGTATTAGTTACAAAAGTTGTCCCAACTATTGAATCTTCGAAAGTTCTATTAAAAGCATAAAAAGAAGGTAAGTTATCAGTTTATAAGAGCTATAATAGTATCTAATCCATCTATTATATATTACTTTGCTCATATTCACACCACTACTTGCTCTTTATCTCTATTATATATACTAAACTCATCTTCATTACAACTAATATACACTTACTCATAAAATTTATTAATACTTAGGAATAAAAAGACCAATAGTCATCCAAATAAGGATATAATCATTATTACTATGGATTCGGAATTTATTAAAATGTTGGATCAATTTGATTATGATGATCCATTATTATTACATGACGATAATTGTGATAATGAAAATGATCATGATGATGATCAATTATCATCTGTAAATGCTGATGAATCTTTAAAAAAGAAACGTAAATTACTAAAAAAAGCACCAGATGCACCCAAAAGATTTAAAAGTGCTTATATATGTTATGTAATGGAAAAAGTTGATGAAGTTAAACAAGCTAATCCAGATGATCTAAAGATTACTGATACTATGAAAAAATTGGCAACCATGTGGAAGAACTTATCCCCAGCAGATCGCGAAGTTTATGAAATGAAAGCAAAAGATGATAAATCGCGTTATTATCAAGAAATGAAGTACTACACTGGTCCAATGCATGTACCAAATAAACGAAAGAAAAAACCTCATGGTGCACCTAAGCGTGCAATGTCTGCATTCTTATCATTTAGTCAGCAAATGAGACCAGTTGTTCGTGATCAATATCCTACCTTAAAGAATACTGATATTTCAACAATGTTAGCCAAAAAATGGCATGAATTAAGTGAAGAAGAAAAAAAACCATTTTTAGATCGTGAATTAATTGAACGAGAAAAGTATCACAAAGATATGGCTACTTGGAAGGAGAGCTCATTGTCGCACACCAAAGTAGAGAATGAATACATACCGCCTTATGCCCCCAAGTCTGATGGATTTCATCCAAATTATTCTGCTATGGTTACTACTAACTCAGTAGACTCTGTGGTAAAGGCAAAGCCGCCAAGCGACCCTATTCGACCAATTTGGTCATCACTTCATTATCCAGGTAGTAAAGATGACGATATATTCTTGATGTTTGACACAGATGCATCAATCACATATTTTGGTGACTCAAAGAATAATACATCAGTAGGAGGAGCGAGTACGTCGTCATCAAAGAATCACGAAGCATCAAATTACCCTCTTTCATCAGCATTTGATAACATGAAAAGCTATAAACCAACCACTGCGCAACAGAATCTTGGCCGAAGAAACTATAATGACACTACTTGTAACCCCATTCTCAATGAAGCCAACGGTATGTACAACGATACTATTGAGAAATTTCCTATTGGATCATCAGAACGAGGAATGAAGAAGTTATCCTCCATATCACAACAAGGCGAATGTTGGCCTTTCGATATGTCTGAATCTAAGAATGAAAATTCTTTTCAAGGACAAGGTAACCGTGAGAATGCTACAGATGACATGGATGGATTGTCGGCTCTGCAACTGCCTGGCAAGACCGATTATACATCGGCTGTTGCTGCACCACTATTTAACTTGAAAGAAACGTTAATTGCTGTCAATAATGCCTCCAAAGCCAATGAGAAAACCTCCACCAATATAACGGCTGGCACCGGTAGTCACGTCAGTGATAGCAACACCAACAAGCAAGGAGTGGACTATTCAGTCAAGTTTGGCCAACAATTTGATTTATATTATAAAACCCTCGCCACCTACAATGATAATCGTAATAAGTCAAATGAGAAAGCCGAATAACAATTTTGTCTGATGTGCTTGTGTAAGAAGAAAAAATGATGAATTAACAAATAATTTTGATACTTAAAATCTGTGTTTCGTTGTAAGAAAAATGCAATCATATTACTGTTTACTTTATTTACTTTGCTATAAACTAACGCTGAAATACTGCTGGATCCCATGCTGGACATGCAGTTGGAGGAACCCCGATCCTTCCCGTCAATAATTCACAACCTGTTTCTGTAACCACCATAGTATGCTCAAATTGGGCGGATCTTGAACCATCCTGTGTGACGGCGGTCCAGTCATCGGGCCATAATATGTCACGATAACCACCTAAATTAATCATCGGCTCAATGGTAAAAATATGACCAACTTCCATCGTACCTGAGTAAGTAAGTAAGTGAGTGAGTGAGTAAAGTGAGAAAGTGAATGAGAGGGCAAACCTTTTGCTTTATTCTTTTCATAATGAGGAACATTTGGCGCTGTGTGAAACAATTGACCAATACCATGTCCACAATAAGTTTGTACAACAGAGCATTTGGCAGCTTTTGTTATCCTAGCAATAGCTTCACCGATGTCACGGTATAAAGTGCCTGGCTTGACAATGGCGATAGCAGCTGCTAGCGATTCATATGCACATTTCACTAATCTCTTTGAATTTTCATCAACTGCACCAACAAAAAATGTTTCATTTAAGTCACCGTGATACCCATTGTAGTACACACTCACGTCGATATTAACAATATCACCATCTTGTAATTCTCTTAAATCTGGTATTCCGTGGCAAATAACTTCGTTGACAGAAGTACACACGGATTTAGGGAATCTGTGGTAATTCAACGGCGATGGATATGCATTACGTTTGATTGTCTCTTCATGAACTATTCGATCTAACTCATCACAGGTAACACCTGCTTTCACAGCATTACCAGCAAGATCTAACACTTCTCTACCAATTCTACAAGCTTCTCTAATACCAGCAATCTCTTCGGATGTGTATACTTTAATTGAAGTATTTTTTCGTTTATCTTCTTGTTCTGATAATGGATAACCCATTGGATGCGTTGCATAATCAGGTTTTAATATATGATCTGGTAAGAAATTGTTGAGTTAGTGAATGAAAATGTGAGTGTATGAGAGAAAGGTAGCGAGCTTGATGAACATACCTGGTACTTGTCTTTTTGCTGTCTTTTGGTAAGGTCGGAGTGGTCCAGTAAAGCCGAAGTATCCTGTAAATTCTTTAGGTAATGATGATGGTTCAATTGGTTTCTTCGAGTAGAATTAAGTAAGACTTAATGAATAAGTAAGAGAAAGGGAATAAATACCTTATGTATTCGTTTATGTTCCTCCCAACTTGATTTAAAGCAATCTTGACTGCAAAATCTACTAGGAGGCATACCATATTTTATGCATGTTGGACAAGATAAAGTTGCAGGTTTGCCACAATTTGGGGTTAAGCAAATGTGTGCGATAGCTACCTCTTCGCTTGTACTCATCCCTTCAATAAGTAGGAGGTAGAGCAATTGCGTGTGGTGTGATACAGTGAGCGATGTCGACAGTCGACATTTTCATGCGGCCCTTGGAAACCGGTCACTCAGGTAAGGTGAGTAAGTAAGTAAGTAAGTGGGTGAGTAGTAAGTAGTAACGGACAAATGAATTTTGAAGTTGAACAAATTATTTGATATAATTACATTGTTTTAATATTGTCGTTGATAATATCCTCGGCGACGGCATTGCTGTATACAAAACTACCATAATTGAAACCTACGTGAGAGAATGAGTAAGTAGGTGAGTAGTGAGTGCGTGAGTAGGTAACTAACCTGATGTGGTCATGTTGCCTGCGTTATCTTCATTGTTCGATGGGTTACAGTAATAAGCACCGTGTTCAAATCCTTTTCCAGCGATACCAATACGACTTGCCATGTAAGCCGCAGCTGATTTTGGGTGTCCGTAACGCATCATGAGCGACGCCTGCAGTCCTAATGCTAACCTATCACATAAATTCCGGGCTAAATGTTGATTATTGATATTATTACTCGCACCGTTTTTGATATCCATAATTGACTTGTGTAAATTACCAACGAATAGATCGAATGACGTATCCATGCCTTTCACCAACGATAATTCATGTAGAACCGCCGGTATGGCGGTTAATCCTCGCAAAATATCTAATGCTATCACATTGCCAGAACCCTCCCAGATTGAATTAAGTGGGGATTGACGAAATAATTTTGCTACTGGAAAATCTTCAACAAATCCGTTACCACCGAAAATCTCTAGGCATTCATACGTGAAAGCAGGCTGTCGCTTACACACGTAGTACTTGGCAATCGAAACACCTACGCGGAAAAAGTCCAACTCTTGGTCGTTACCGCCGTTGTTACCAGGTCGATTGTATTTATCATAAGCATTTGCTATTCTCATTGCCGTGAGGGTGTGGGCTTCAGCTTCAACACATAAATCAGCAAGTACGTTTACCATTAATGGTTGGTGAATAAGTCTTTTGCCAAACGCGTTCCTAGGCACAAGAATAATAAGTGATTGATAGGCTTGTAGGTAAGTGTGTGTACTGACCTGTGCATCGAATGATTTAGTGCTAAGGTCAACGCTTTTCTTGAACTACTAGCTGCTCCAATAGTGCAATCTAACCTAGTGCTTTGAACCATTTCAATTATCGTCTTGACACCTTTTCCTTCGCTACCCACAAGTAGACCGTATGCATTATCATATTCCACTTCACTTGATGCGTTCGATCTATCTGCAAGTTTGTCTTTCAATCTCATGATGTTAAATCCCGTATTTCTGTTTCCATCGGGCTTCCATCGTGGAACTAAAAAGCAACTAGGTGAGTCATTACCCTCAGTTTTTGCAAGAGTTAAGAAGCCATCAGACATGGGTGCGCTTGTAAACCATTTATGACCAGTTAATAGATATCCTTTTCCTTCTCCTTTATCATCGATTGCTTTTGCTATTGTTGTATTCGCTCTTACGTCACTGCCACCTTGCTTCTCTGTCATACTCATGCCTAATGTTATTCCCTTTTTATGTTGAATTGGTTTATTTTCAGGATCATATTCTTGCACAAGCAATTTTTTGTGCCATTCTTCAAATGCTGGCTTGTTTTTTAATACAGGGATAGCTGCAGCAGTCATAACAATTGGACAACAATGTCCAGGTTCTAATTGATTCATCATATACATCAGTGCGGCTCTTTCCACATGACTTCCATTATTACTATCATTATTGTATCCATATGCTAAATTAAGTAAGTAAGCACATAAGTAATTGATTATTTAAATGAACGATTTTGTTACCTGCCCCACCTATTTCAATGCCTCTCTTCATTAATGCATGATATGCAGGATTATATTCAATTACATCGATACGGCGTCCAAAAGTATCGAATTGTTTTAGTTTCGGAATATTCTTTTCGGCTGTTATTGCCAGTTCATCCATATTATTACTACCGTACTCTTTGCCAATGGTTGATAGATGTTTACTACCTGCATCTAGCCTACTTGAAGGTAAAAATGCTGTCATTGCTCGTTGTAACGCGGGATCAGCATCATACATATTATAATTCAGTAATGGTTTCGCTTGATTGATAACATCATGGGTATGGCGAGGCACAGATGCCAAGGTCGAGCTAAAGCGAGCATACTTGATCATTTTCAAAGGAAAGAAAGACTTTTTTTTCAGAAATTCACTTTGAACTTCAATTTTAGGTGTGGAAATAGCGAAGTGGAAAATATCGGTAAGTTTAATTACAAGAACTTGAACTGCGTGTTTCGCCCCATCCAAGAGTTCATCGATTGGTTGAATTCTATTTCGTCATTTTCACGTTTAGTATTTGATAATTCATCCCATAATTTTGTAGTTATAATTGTGTTATTCTTACCGATCACAACGACATAAACAGAGCGACTACCTGGTCGACAGTTGGATATTCCGACGCAGTTTGTGGCCAGAGATGCGTTGGGGAAATAGTCACAATATAGTGGAGAATTAGGTGATTTTAATAGATCAAAATATTGAATTCTACCGACTCTGTCGCAGGCGATGAAGGCGTACGACCTATCCGGGAACCATTTCAAGGCAATAATCGAGCCAACGTCTTTGCTACTCTCGTCGTAATAGGACAACACCCAAGTCTTCAATGGCGCTTCAATATCTAGTTGAAATAGGTCGATACTACCGTTACTTCTACCAACAAGTATCAATGAAGTAGATGACTTGTCTGCTGTTGTGTGGCTGCGTACCGCCATGTATGTGACAGTTGAGTCGTGCAATATCTCATTGTTCTTAGTAGATGATGCTATTTTTTGTATAACTGTTGAGCGTTTCAAGTACACCGAGGCAGTTGCAACATCACCAAATCTGGTGACTTTCTTGATATTTCCCTCAGGAATAGTGACTAAAAAGGTGGATAAATCACCAGGTATTGTGCTGAAATAATTCACAAGTGTAGGTAAAGTGGATGGTGCCGAGAGAAGGGATGACTCATGCGATCGCAGCACTCTTGTTTGGATTAAGCATACTGAACCCCATGGACTTAATCCGTAATCTGTCGATGATGCGGAATTAGCTGCAGCAGCAGTAACCCATAACACAATGGTGCCTGATTGATCTAACGACGCAAATTGTGACATTATTCCACTAGTATTCACACTATCGCCGTCATTAGATCCCATTGATTCGATTTGTAAAATCGCTGCAACGTGTTGATCGCAAGACACTTCTCTATTACTATTTAACGTCATATTAGCACTGTAACACGCTTTTCTGATACCTCTTTCTATTCCTAAATCTATCGAATCTCTATCACGATGGGTTGCGTTATCTTCTCTTAAATCCCATAAATATATTGAACCCTCGGCAGTACCACACACAACAATATAAGTTTGGGTGTCCGAGAATGAGCAGCATGTTGGTATACCACTACTTTCTAGTATATATGAAGGACTGCCGGGATTTGTAACATCCCAAATGCAATAAAGCGCCTTGTTTGGTCGCAGATCTTCAGCTGCAGCATCACCGGTAGCTGGGGGATGCACCGTTAGTAATACATAAGGCTGTAGTGTGGAGAACTTCATTGCCACTGTAGTTCTTAATCTAATCAACTCATTCTCACCACTATTCACACCTTTCCCTAGCTGTATCCACTTATTATCTGGTGCAAATACACAGCCTTTACTACTACCGTTGGAAGCACTTCGAGTTGCTTTGAAATCGTTGCGATTACTTACTTCTTCATCCAACAATCTCTCACACAATTGAGACGCTTGCTGTAAGAATGAAGTCAATCTAGTTGACGTGCTACTATGTGAATGAGTGAGTAAGTAAGTTGCTGGATAAGTCAGTGAGTGAGTGAGTGAATATACCTGGTTGAAGTGGTTTTGCTCTTAATATTAGAGTTCATAATATTTGCTTCTGCTAATATCGACAAATTATTTTCAGTATTACCCTTGTGTTTTCGCTCGTTAATAACGCGCATAATATTGAATAACAATGTGTCATCACCATATGAAAACTGCACTTCTTTATCTGCAGTAACTATTTCATCTGCGTGAGTAAGTGAGTAATTTAAGTAAGTAAGTAAGTAAGTAATGAAGTGAAAAAGTACGCACCAGTATTGACTTCGATTGTCCGAGTATTATTCTCATTAGGCACTCCAATTTGTTTCATACTTGAATTATTAGATCTTAATTGGCGGAGATACAACTCATAAGGAGTTGTAGGATTAATATTTAATTGACTAAATTTTTCTTCTTGCATATCTAATACACCACTAGCAAATATTTTACTTAAACGTTTCCCTCTACTATCCATACCTTGCAATGATTGATTTAATGATATTGCTACACCTGAACCAAATTTCTTCGCTCTTGGACCTCGTGCTACTGATGCAGCTATCTTGGGAACTATTACATCATCATCAGATGCCTTTATCATGAATACGTGTGTGAGATAGAGAGAAATAATAAGAGCTAAGTAAGAATATGTACCTTTATGGGTATATCATCATCTACATCCTTGCTGCTTTTATCGTCAGCTAATGGTTGTCTAATCTTACTATCATCAATTTTATCAGCTACTTTATATTCATTTTTAACTTCTTTCACTTCTTTCACATCATTCTCGGTATCCTCCTCAAAGTCCTCCTCGTATGCTTCGAAATCATCATCATATTCATCCGCCATTACTAGGGAAATATTTGTTATTTTCTGATTTCAATTTTAAATCCACCGGTACCATCAGAAAGACCGATGAATAGTATTAACTACTCACTTATACTCAGTTAGACTATAACTGCGGCGCAGGTATGGGGCGAGAAGGGGGAGTATCTGTATATTTGTGACACTAAAGTATATTATTTCTGTGCTTCCAATCCTGATCCACACCACTTTTTTACACGACGCAAAAAAATTTAAATGAAAATATGAAGCGCTTTGGAGGTGTAGAGGATCCCTTAGATTCGGATGGCGACTTGGTTACCGACAAGAAAGTGCGGAAGAAACCATTCTTTGTGCGCTATCGTAATTATTTCTACTTAAGTATAACTGCTATAGCTTTTTATTGCGTACTTTGGTATAATAATAATTCTATCAACAACAGTGTTACTAATATTACATTAAGGTATGTATCTTATATTACTTACTTATCTGGTTGATTATTAAGTTATTTACTCGTTCAAGGCCAACTATGAGTCCGACGCCAAGTCCAACTGCAATGATCGAGGAAATAAATTTACCATTGATAGATCCCTTGTGTATTACAAAATTACCACATAATCCCAATGAAAAGCATATAGTTGATCCACCTCATGGTGATGTGACATTAGTATGCTGCAAGTCAACAAAAGGGATATTTAATGTAGCTGTTCATCTCGCATGGGCACCATTAGGAGCAGCTAGATTTCTAGAAATGGTTGAAACTAATTTTTTTTCATCAGAAGTTCCACTATTTCGTTCATTAAAAGGATTTTTGATACAGTTCGGATTAGCAGGTATAAATTACTTCCTCGGTTACCTTCGTACCTTACTTACTTACTCATATTAGGTAATCCTGAAGTACAAGAACCATTTGATAATAAAGGAAATCTACCAGATGATCCACAATGGTTACCATGTTGTCCACCTGGCAGAGAAATTAATGGTACAAGTAGATTTCAAAAAGGATATTTAGCATATGCAGGTGCAGGTAAAAATTCAAGAGGCACTCAATTAATTATGACATTTGAAAATAATAAATATTTAGGCGGTGGAAGTCCATGGGAAGTACCCTTTGGACAGTTAGTTGGAGAGACTAGCTTCCGCACGTTATCCCAAATATACACAGGATATGGTAGGGATCACTCACTCACTCAATATTTCCTTCTTACTCACTCACTTACTCACGTCACAGGTGAGAAAGTATCACAAGGAAAAATAAGAAATAGAGGAAATACATATACTAAAGAAGAATTCCCGTTGCTGGACTATATAACTGAGTGTAAAGTTGTGAAGGAGCATGAGAAGTGGTACTACGTTCACAATCGCAAACCTTGATGAATGCATGAGTGAGTAAGAGGTTGTGAGTGAGATATTGATTATGTTTATACAAATTGTATATTATGTTTTTTTCTTGTCGATTAATTCTTTTAAATCTCTATAATATAGTACAAATGCACCAAAAATAATGATAAATAACCTCAAACTCCACGGAACTGGGTGATTCAGGACGCTGCTTATGTTATTCGTAACCTCCAAATTATGCATTATAAATCCCATACATATCCCTAATAGGGCACCTACAATAGTCTGGGTATACGTATGTAAATGAGTTACAACACGCCAAGTACTCGCTATAACTGCATATGCTAATGTTAATACAAAGCCAATATATCCATAGATTCGATTATCTTTTGATATGTTCTTGTTCCCAAGGCATGATAGAATGGTAACAAAGTAGAATAAGGACTGGGCATGTGAACTAGGCATACCATATCCACCTTCATTAGCTAATGCTGGTCGAGGTACTTTAAATATATTTTTCAATACTTTACTGAGTATTGCATTCATAACCGCACCATTTATATAGTATAATGGAATCCACGATGATGATATTAGCACAAACACCATCGCTGTGGAACTAACAATTACTTTTGCAGAAGATCCGATATAATCTTGGACTACACGTAGGCAGTGGAGTGGATAGTAAATAAAGTAAGTGGGTAACTAAGTGGGTGAATATGGAGGACTAACCTATATTGGGACTTTTCTCCGTCATTATTGCATATTTTCTTGGGGAATATATTTTATTTCTATTTAATGGAAGGCGATATCCGTTGACTGTTTCAATACACAATAATGAAGTCAATAGCAAGAAGACTAGCACTATGAACATGCCAAAATTTTGATTTTTCCTACGTATGCTTGGGCAGCTGTGGAAAATTAATGGAGCCGTTATAGATTTACAATTGAATAAATAAGTGCGGGTAAATGGTATTCTAAACTTAATAAACTTAGTTAAGATCCTTCTACTTTGATTTCAGTCAACCTTTCTTTCTAAATGACGTGGCAAAGTCCACACCCAAAAATAGCCGTTATCCGGAAAAAATCAGCTATCGCCAAAAAAAATACAAGAAAAAAAATGAGTCGATCGTTATCACCGCGTCGTGTCAAGAGTGACACAGAGGCATTTGATACACCAACCAAGAGGAATAGTAAGAAAGATGATGCAATATTAACTCCAAAGTCAGTAAAAAATGTGGTGAAAGAGAAAGTAACACCAGGGAAAGACAAAGATATTAAAGATAAAGAAACGGTACTCACACCATCATTTATTGAAGCACTAACTAACTCACTCAATCATTCTTTGTCTAATTACTTGCTTCTTCATAGACATTGACACCAGCAGTAAAGTCTACTACTGTATCAACACCACAGCAATATAAGAAAGCGATACCAAATAAGTTACAATTTGTTGATGAAGCAGAGGTAAAAATACCATCACCATTAAGAGAAAATGCAATTAAAGTTAATCCAAGAGTTGATCATGTGTACAAATTAATACGTAAAGGTAATTCATTCACTTATTCACTCACTGCCTATAAGCTCACTATCAATACTCACTACTTTCTCACTCAAAGGTACTGGGACATTAGGTGGTAATGGATATGATGGTGCTATTTATGGAGAATTAACTGCAGGCTCAATGCAAAAAGTTATTAATTTTATGATTGACCGATGTGAATTAACAAATTCATCACGTTTCATTGATGTAGGATCAGGTATCGAGACCTATTTACTCACTTATTCAGTAGCAGCTTATATTCACTCACTCTCTCAATTATCAGGTTTGGGTAAACCTAATTTTCATGCAGCGCAAGACCCATGCGTTCGTCTATCAATAGGTGTAGAATTAGAAACAATTAGATGGCAGTTGGCTATGTATAACTTTTTACGTATACTACCAGAGACACTAGGTATCCACCTATTCATTCACATAAACATACGCACACATTGACTCACTTACTCACTCACAGATAATGATGATCCAACCGTCAATGCTGATATTGAAGATAAATTATTTGGTAATACAAATTTCATTGTTGCAGATATTGACCAAGCAGTTACATTGGATCCATTTACCCACATTTACATGTACGACTTGGGTTTTCCACCACTTTTACAACAAAGCATTGCAAGAAAATTCAATACAAGTCACCATGCGCGATACCTTGTGTCGTACCGACAACCTCATCGAGTGATCGATGAATATGGTTACTCTGTAGAATTTATCGGTCAAATAAATACCAGGTATGCTTACTCACTTACTTACTCACTCACCCACTTACTTACTTGTTCATTTCATTGTATACAGCATGCACGGGTCAGGTGAGAATCACATGGCATACTTCTACAAGCGAATTGCTATTGACAAGGACGCTTTTGTGTCTACGTCAACCTTGACTCTTCCTGCTCGCCACTGGATTGATGGTGAGAAAGAGGAGGTAGTGCATTGTGATGTGTTATTTAAAGAGGCATCAACGGTAGTATTAGGAAGTTTGGATAAGTTTAAAAAAGTAGTAAGAAAAATTAATGAGACGAATAGTAACGCGGCAAGACCTAAAAGAGAGAGAAAGCCAGTGCGAAAAGTGTAATTTTTATATAATCCAATAGTTTTGAGAATTGTATCACCACATACTAGTAAATATTTTGACTAATTGACTCACTCACTTACTCATTTACTTACTCACGTACTCACTCACGTACTCACTCACTTACAAACTTATTCACTAACTCAAACATTTTCAATGTCATCCTTGTGTTCTATTAAATACTCCCGCACTTTCTCTAGGGATCGGTAGCGATGGCTTATAGTATTTTTGATGTCTTTAGGCATTTCAGCGTACGTTTGATCGAATCCGTCGGGCTGAAATATAGGATCCCAACCGAAGTCTAATGGGCCTGAGTCAAGGAAGTGAGTAAGTGAATGATTTGGTTGAGTAAGTAATAAGAGAATTATACCTCGAGCAGGAACAATTTTACCGTGTGTTTTACCAATAAATGTAATTGGATCATGATTAGGTCCAACAGAAAATGAAAATATACATTGCGCATATGCACTTTTATCTGGATATGCAGCCAGCAGATTATTTAATCCATCGTGTCCAGTCTTCTCTAAAAACCTAATGCACGAGTAAGTGAGTGAGTAAAGTAAGCAAGTATGTAAGTACGTAAGCGAGATACCATTTCACGTATACTCCTGGCAATCCTCCTAATGCATTAAAGCATAAACTAGTATCCTCAACTAACACTGGACCATTTATTTGTAATGATGCTAATTTACATTTTTCAAGAGAAACTGTCTGTAAATTAAGAAGTAAGCGACTGAGTGAAGAATGATTTATGGTGAATGAATGCAACCTGTGGATCACCTTGTAATTCTGGTAAATCGATACTTGACGAAATGAGATTAAAGGGTAGCGATGTTCCTGTGAATACGTGAGTATATGAGAATATGAGAAGGGTGAACACTTTTATGGATATTATGTGAATATGCGATCAGCTGAGAGTAGGAAAGGCGAGCAACCTAGTATAGCACGAACTTCTTCTAATTTCTTTGCATTACCAGTTACAAATGTAATAGATTTCTTGGGTATATTTGACATAGTCAATGAAAGTACAGTGGTAGCTAGAGTAACGATGAAGAAGAAACAAATATGCGTTAATCTCATGCGCCGAGTACCGAAAGGTATGATGATGTAGACCGGAAAAAGAAATTTTTATATTCACTACCGGTGTGATCAAAGGATTCCTGGGTTGGTTCAAGTTGGAGGTAACGTTAGAGGATATATAGGTAATAGTCTAATGGAGAGGTACTCTCTTAACTTAATAAAACAAAATAAAATACAAGGTTTGGTTAGGCAACTTTTTCCGTTGAATCGTGAAATTGCTGAATGATAGCTATTAAGAAATGAGTGAGTGAGTAAGTGAGTGAGTGAATGAGTGAGTGAGTAAGTGAGTGAATGAGTGAGTGAGTGAGTAAGTGAGTGAGTTAGCCATGAATGAGTCTTACCGTAAATTTTATTATATAAATCATCAGCTTCACTTGGTAATTGTGTTTTCAGTAGGAATGTGGCCGGCAATAGCTTCGCTTTATCAGCGCTCTCGTCTACGGAAGGAGCGGAGTCTGCGATCACGTTAATACATACCAATTTCAACATTTTATCATTAATTTTCTCAATTTTAACATATTTCTTTAATAAAGCATTGAATATAACTTTTATTCCACATCCACCTTTGAGTGAGTGAGTGAGTGAGTGAAGGAGTGAATGAGTGAAGGAGAGATGTGTAGAGAACGTGAGTAAAGGAGATGGCAAATGAGAGAGTGTAGTAAGGAGGGAGTGAATAAGTAAGCAAGTAAGTAATCAACCTTTTTTCTCCTCACGACGCACTACTAATCTATACCGATTGCCACTTTTTAATAACTTCAATGGTCCAGTTCCTACTTCTATCCATTGTGGTTCATTATTACCTCTTGACACCGCTGTCGATGAAGCATTGCTTTTAGATAATGCATTCAATAGCATCGACGATGATTCAGAAGAAGCCGTTGGTTCCGTCGATGCAGACGTATTATCAACGGTAGGTGGTAATGATAGCCTGAATAACTTGACCCGCAATAGTAACTCACATACTTCATCTTCCTCTCCAGTTTTTATTTCTACATTTTCAGGGAATTGATATATTTTATATACAATAGGAGCAGCGCTGATGTCATTGGTGTCGTCATTCTCATCGTTACTATTTTCGTCGCAATTCGTGTCAGCGTTCGTAACACTAACTTCTTGAGTAATCTTAGGGGATAATTGTTCATTTTGAAATAAAGAATCGCTATGAATGAGTAAGTGAGTGAGTAAATGAGTGAGTCAATGAATGGAGTGACTAAATACCTGGCAGAATCTTTTGATGAAATTTTTGAAGTAACAGAGTTCCATGGATCGTCTTTACTATCAACAATTTTCATGAATGGATTTAACGATGGTGATGTTGATGCGAATGGATTTTTAGGTGATTTAGGAGATGGTGGAATCAATATTGCTGGTGGTGCAGTAATTGGAGGATTACGTACATTCATCACGCCATTAGTAAAACTAGAGACCTATAAGTAAGTTTATGTTAGTATGTAAGTAACATTTCGAGTACATTGGCAAGATACATTATTAATACTACTATTACTAGCGTTTGCTGCTGCAATTGGTTTACCAAATAAACCATTTCCTTTACTTGCAGCGGCTAAAAATGGATTAGATTTTGCATATGAACCGAATCCAAATCCAAGTCCCCCCGTAGAGACAGCAGTAGATTCGTTACTACTACTACTACTATTGTTGTTACTACTACTATTATTCGATTCGTCATTATTACATTGTTTTTTATTGATTGTATCACTCTCGTCTACACTATCATCTCGTTTTCGCTTTGCCGGTTGAACTACTTCTGTTGTTTCTTCAACGGCATTCATTCCTGCACGATGCTACTTGCTGCTGTGGGGTGCAAGGGAAGTGAAAGTTCTGAATGCTTCTCCTTTTTGTGTTTTCAAAAAGGAACCGGTGCCGGCTATGTCACTTTAAAAAGTTAACGAACCAATTTTGGATTGATATAAATTCATGAAAATGCTTACCAGAGATAGGCTGGATTTGTAATTTGTCGTCAACTAATGTCGCAATTATTCTCCGTCGCTGCTCGCCGGATGTCCAAGTCGGATGAACCCAAGGAGAACAGGGGGTAAAAACTCAAAAATTTTACAGCGTAATTGGCGCCCATGAGGTTGTAATTGATCATAATCTGGCTGAAAATTGTGTTCAAATAATTGTGGATTGTATAATGAAATAACGCAGCTAGCTTTAATGTAGTATTTATGTAAACAGAAGGATTTTATGAAATAATGGCAATATTTGAGAAAAAAGAGTTAGAGAGTCGGTTGCAATTACCCGATGAATTCCGACCAACAGTTGATGTTGTAGTTGTAGGTGCAGGTATAGCCGGGTTAATTGCTGCTAGAAATTGTGCAGGTATCATCTATTTACATGCTTATTACTTGATCTTTCATTCATCAATATTTTAATGTTTCAGATTGGGGTTGTAGTGTACGAATAATAGAAGCTAGAAGTAGAATTGGTGGAAGAATATGGACTATGAGCATTGAAGATGCTTTTGAAGATTCGTTTGTATCTGCGTTACCTGAAATATATCAACCAACTGGCGTAATAGACATGGGAGCCGAATATTTTGATAAAGAATTACATGTTAATTTAAAAGCAGAAATTGATCGTTATGCGATAGAATTCGACGAGAGAACATCAAATGCTGCTAATAAATGTTGGTCATTTGATAATGGTGCCAGTTTAAGTCTAAATGATATTCCTTTACCATTAAATTCAACGAAAGAAGTTAATGAATACAACAGAGTCATGGATATATTAGAATTTCATATGCAAAAATTTAGACTCGATCAAGATTATAGAAGACCGCGAAAATTGTTTGGTTTTACAACAGATGAGTTAGAGATGTTGGATGTATCATTTGATGATTATGTGAATAATGTATTAAAAGCAACTGGGACTATTAAAGAATATATTTTATCTAGGTACTCACTTACTTACTTACTTACTTACTTACTTACTCATTTATTGAATTACATTACTCAAGAGGGTTTACATTTTGTGGTGGCAATTCCGCTGAATACTCCGCCCTGGGCTTCATTGAGGACATCACTCGTCTGGCTGGATTGAGTGACACAGTGCGTAATACAATTAAAAAACCATTTTATCGTATCAAAAATGGTACTGCAACTCTAGTAGAGGCCATCGCCGAAGACATGTACAATACTTATGGCATTCAAGTGGAGTTCAACACAACAGTTGCGTCGATTACCTCATTACAACCTCCCAAAAATTTAGATGCACCAGTATGGCGAACTGATTTAAGAAATCCATCTGCGGTATCTAAATTGTTTTTATCAACAGGTGAAAAGGTATTAGCTAAAACTGTAATTGTTGCAATACCAATGAGTTGCCTTCAAACTATTCGCTTTGAACCATCATTACCTCATAATATTCAATATGCAGCGAGTAGATGTCAAGTTGGCCGTTATGTCAAGGCGTGGGTAGTAGCTACTGGTGTTTCTAAAATTGATAACATATCAACATGGAATAATGGTTGTATTCAGTCGCACGTGAAATATAGGTTTGATATACCTAATGTTATCGTGCAAAATAAACCAAAAGGAATGAAAGGCGGAGTATCAGGAGGAGTCAAGAGAAAAAATGCTAATATGAAAGGTAATGTATCGTTGCGCGATAGTTTCAGTACTGTTTTATCAACGGCGGAATGTTGTATTCTCGAGGCATCGGGGTTAACAGAGGACATGTTGGATGTGACAAAAATTGAGCAAGAGAATAGGTATGGTGAACGAGTTGAAGTAGATATTGCTTTACTTAGTCAAAGTGTCTTACGTGAACAACTACAGAGGCATTTAGTGAAACATCATCCAACTATTAACGTGCAATATGTTAAGCTTCATGATTATTATCGCGATGTTAATTCACGAGGCACTGGTATGACGGTTAGAGCAGGCACAAAATACATCCATAAACAGGCTGGTATTGATGCTTTTCATCCATGGGATACAGGTAATAATTTATTTTTTGCTGGTGCTGATTTTAGCGATGCATATAGTGGATGGGTTGAAGGTGCTATACTCTCCGCTAACGCAATATCCACAGCAGCGAAGCATTACATAATACCGCCTAAAAAAGCAACAAATTTAGTTAAAAAAGTTGAAAGAGTTGGTGGTGATACAAATGATATAGTTGTTGACGATAAGCACAAGAACAAGTTGCAAGAGTCAACAGATAAAGATATATCTCCAGGTAGAAGGAGAAAACAAGGTAATATTCTTCCTTCCAAAGGAAAAGAGTCCAAGAGTCCGTCGCCAACCAATAGAGGAAGAGAGAGTCGGTCACCCAAGTCGCCATCGAGTAGAGGGAGAAATTCACCTAAAAACATATCTACTATAATGAAATCACCCACAAGTCAACCGACATCTCCATTAACCGACATCGATTCACCTATTGAAAATATTACCACAAAATTTGCAAATTCAAGTCTTAAGTAACGGATATATATGTGTAAAATAATGGAATTTATTAATCTTTCTTCTTAATAGATTTAAAAGGTCGCGGATCGATGCCGAATACTCAATCAATGACTTCTTGACTCTATTGAGCAGAATAAACCGGAGTTAGTGAACCCTAACCTAGTCCGACGCATAACCGGAATTCCTTCCGAAAAAAACAAGAATTCAGGAGAGTTGAAGCAGCAGGAATTCAAGAAGAAAAATATAACCAGATGATTTTATGAGTGATTGAGTGATTGACTATTGATCTATAAGCGTGGTATTAAATGGTGTTTGAAGTACCAGTGCGATCTAGTCGCGATGGGACGTCGACAGAAATGACGTCTGCATCTACTCTTCGACGTTCAAAAACTGACACTATATCAACTCATTACTATGTAGATAAACGACGACGTGACAGGTTACTTACTCATATACTAGCGCATACACACTTTATTTGACCTCGCTTACTTACTCAATTATTCATTAATTCACTTCTCCATTTACTCACTTATTACTCACGTACTCACTTACTCACTTACTTCATATATTACAGTATAACAAATGAACAGAAATATAAATTAATTCGTGCTATTTCATTGGATTCGTCAATTGATTACGATAAATTTTCGAAGTATAAAAGAGAATTAGAATTCATATTACCAATAAATACAAATGATCCATCTAGACGGCAACGATGTATATCAACTGGTACTTGATCGTCAAATATTTTGTCTCACTTATTCAATTACTTACTATCCGATATATAGGTGGCATTAACATTAAGAAATCAACACTAATGAGACGTATAACCTTTGTAGAAGTAGACTTAAAGTCTACTCCATTAGATAATAGCAGAAGTTTGTCTGAATTCAACAAGAATAATTTGAATCTTACACCAAAAAGCAACAAACAACGTACTAAACACGATAGTAAAACCAAGTCTCCGGGATTACTTTCACGTTTATTTAATTGGTACTCATTCACTCACTCACACTTACTCACTCACTCACTCACTCACTCATTCATTCACTTCCTTAGGTCAAGTAGTAAAAAACATAAGAATAAAAAGGTTTCGATAAGCAGTACAAACACACCTACCAAATCACCCAGTAATAAGTCGTATGCATCGCCATCGCCTCAACGGATTGACTCCGCCTTGGGCCGAAGCAGTAATATTGACGATGAAAATTTATTTTTTGTTGAGAACATGACAGGCGCACACAGTAGTCACGACTCAATATACGACGACTTCGACGAGGTCGATATATTTGGGAACTCTAGTAATACGAAGTACAATAAATCCAATTGGAGCACAGCATTGTATGCACCTTCATGCATGCCATCGTTCTCAACACCATCAAAATCAGAGAAAACAAAACTTGCTCAACAGAACGCACACCGCGTGATGGACCAGCAGAAGAAGCCTTTGCCATCCTCTTACAAGTCCTCAATTACATCCGAAGTAAGTACCGCATTGGACATGGTATTTGGCTTCAATGCAAATCGTAACCGTAGTAATTGGCCCATGGAAATTGAGTTGAAGCAGTTCTCGTTGAAAGGATCTGCGCGTCGGGATCGTAGTCCAGAAAGATCTGGTTACAGTACAGATGAAGAGGAGGAGGAGAATAGAGGTGACATGCCATCTGCAAGTGTGTCACATCGCACAACAGAGCGAATTGCATCGGAGTTATCACTAAATGTAAGATTATTTCATTCACTTACTCACTTACTCACTTACTCACTAACTCTTGTTTCTGCAGGCAAATAATATTGAGGAATGTAATCACACAGTCGTCGTGCCTCCACCATCGGGTTATTGGGCGCGTTTTAACAATGAAATACTACCAGTTGTAACACTACCTATATCAAAAGTATGCGCATGGTCGAAAGAGAATTTGTTTGGTCCCAACGATGACTTGTATTACGAGACGGTCCGCATTCAGCCGTTTGCATCTGGTGCATATTTAAGAGGGATCTTAGCGACGGGATTCAGCTCATTATTCTTCAATGCTTACTGCATTATGTTGTGGCCATCTAATGATAACGAGTTTCTTTTGCTTGGGGATATAGCCGTTAATAGTGCGCAATACTACTCTCGCAAAGTGTTACTTACTTCGTTATACGCATGGCTTATCATTCAATTTGTGTTGAACGTAGTACAACTACCAGCCCGTCTTAATATCCACTACCGCTGCTGGGAGTCATCGAGAGCCGTTGAGGTCGATGGCGCAGTCAACACATTGCGGAATATGGTGCACTGCGATTCCTGGGTGTTCAACCGTGTGATCGGACGTATTCAAGATATTATCGCAGTGTTAACAGTTGTATTTGCTGAGTTGTTTCTATTGTTTTCGAATCCACAAGACAAATTGCGATCGTTAGTTATCTCAATTTGCGCGACTAATGTGTTGACCTTCATTGTCCGACTAGTAGTAGTCACCGCGTTCACTGTATCCATGCATGACCCGCAAGTCCTGTCCGATGCAAGACGTCGCGGTCTATCACGTTGGGACACCGATACACTACCTACATTTGTATATACGAAGGTGGATGATGCCAATAACTGCGACTGTTCTATCTGCTTAGCCAAGTTCGACATGGGTGAGATGCTCATTAGCTTGCCTTGTGACCGCAAGCACTCGTTCCACGCATGCTGCATCAGACAGTGGTTGCAGCGACAAAACTCTTGTCCGTTATGTCAGAAGCTGGTGTAGATATATAGCCGTTGGCAATATATGTAATATAAACGTGTAAATTATGTGACTTCTTTCTTTTAATTTCAAATGCGTGACTGGGTACCGTTGGCTCAACAGTCACCGAGTAAATAGGAGACAGCGGTAAGTAGCCGTTAACTAAGTAAGTAATTAATTACATTTTGTATATCAACTGAACCATAATACTAATAAGATAAGTATTATCACGACCTCTATCAAGATGCATATATACAGGTAACACGTCTTGCTGGACTCCTGCACCGCGCGCGCATGGCGGGTTTCTTCTTCTAATGCTAATGTGGCGACGTCGACTTGGCCGTCAAGTTTATCCATTATTGCGATGTGGATTTTAGTTTCTTCACCAATTGCTATTGCTTGGTCTTTCAACACATCCACTCCTTTTCCTATCTGTACTAGCATTTCATCTTGAAGACGAGAGTGTGTGAGTAAGTAAGTGAGTGAGTGAATAAGTAAGTGAGTGAGTAAGTAAGTAGGTGAGTGAGTGAGTTAGTAATGCGATTATGGAAGGGATGTATTACCTTGCATTTTAATTGTTTCTTGTTGGCGTTGGACTAAACCTGCATCTGTAGTATAGCTTAATGGATTTATAGTTGTATTATTTACAGGTGACACAGCTGGTGTTGTAGGTGTGTATCCAGCTAAGAGTGAGTAGGTGAGTAAGTCAGTAAGTAAGTGAGAAAGTGAAACAGCGAACTACCTGAAATGCGATGAACACCTTTCATATTTGGTGGTGTAGTACCTGGACTAATACTATTCATTGTTACAGGGCTACTTGACATACTTGAATTTTGTGAATTCAATAAATTTAACGATTTTTTCAAGTTACCCATAATTACTTGCCGTCTCCCCACTTCAGAGTTACTTATCTCATACTCCATTGGTGATGCAGCGTGTAAATTCAGTTGATTTTCAAGAAGTAATATTTCATTGTTATAATTATTTAGTATATTTTGTGGTACCTAGATATATAAGTGTGTTAGTGAATGAGCGAGGCAATTAGTAACTAAGCGAAGAAGTTAGGAGAATAAGTAAGTGAGTACGTGAGTGAGAAACTGAGTGAATAAAAATGATGAATAAATGAGGTTAATAAAGGGAAAGAGTACACTAAGTCCTTTCTGCCTCGTAGTTATTATTGAGGACTTCAAGCGATTATACGATGTAAGCCACTCCAAGCACTGAGTTGAAGTCATTTCCATTCTGTTCATGGCAAAGCCATAGAGTAGGATTATTTTTTTAAAGATTTCATCAGGTTGATTTCAGAGGGATTAGGAGGTGCTCGAGAAATAATAAATATATTAAACCTACATTCTAGTAAGTACATATGCTTTACAGCCTTTCCTACTCTTACTTGTTTCCTGCTCCTACGTCTAACTATTGTAAACAAGAAGTTTGCCGCGGTACCCCACTCTCAGGCATCAAGGGAACTCGCCTCGGAAAAAAAAAAAAGGAGTTGAAGAGGCGGTGTGATGTTAGTATTTTTGCAGTTGATACTACTACAAGTGGTGTGTTGTCAGTACTTCACACCAAAAATACAGATTCCAGATGAAATCGCTTTAGTTGCGACAGGTCCACATGGGTCAAAGTTGTATGAAATACATGCCGAAGGCAGCACTTATGCTGATTCATACCCATTATTACTAGATACTGGACGAGGTTCTTCTTCGTATGAACAAGGCTATGATCATGGATATTTATTGGGACAAAAATTTATTGATAATTTCAATTCATTATATATGGCTATGCTTGGTGATACTGCATTAGAGCCAATTGAGGCTGAGATAATTAACATATTTTTAGATAGACAATGGGTTCACGCACTAACTTACAATCTCATTCACTCACTTACTTACTTATACACTCACTTAGGATGGTTGGCTTGGTAAACAAGTACCACAAGAATATTTTGATGAAATAAAAGGTCTTAGTGATGGTGGTAAAAAAGCAGGATTCGGTAGATCACCTAATAGTGATGTCGGGACTATCGCTAAGCGATCTATTGTACTAGCAAACTTGCCTGGTTCATTGAAGGATTTAAAGTATGTCTTTGAAGACGAAAGACAGCCCATTGACCCTGCACATTGGAGCATTATTACCAAAATGAAGACAGGAATTACCTGCAGTTTCTTTGGGGTATTTGGTGCACGAACCTCTAATTCGCAGCTATACTTTGGTAGAAATCTTGACTGGTTAACTAACACAGGTACTCACTCGCTCACTCTCTCACTTACTCACTCTCTCTCTCTCTCACTCACTTACTTACTCACTCACTCTCTCACTTACTCACTTACTTACGCAGGTATTGCGAACAATAAAATCATAACTGTTCATCATCCTGTGAATGGATTCGCTCATGCAACGGTTGGTTTTGTCGGTCTTTACGGTGCTTTGACCGGGATGAGTGCCAAGGGAATAACGGTTTCTGAGGCAAACTTAGAGAGTGACGACATCTCTTTCAACGGCTTTCCTTGGATACTGCGACTCCGTTACATCATGTCATACGCGAGTAACTTACAAGAAGCATTAGAGCTGTGGAAATCGACTAATTCGACCGTTGGTTTCAACCACGGAATCGGATCTGGTGCAGATAAAACAGCCGTTGTCCTTGAAACTATGGCTCATTCCAACCCAGTTTTTTCTTCAATGGATGAAAGAGAAGTACAAAATGGTGGCAATCCACGTAGTGATGCAGTTTACCGCACCAACCACGGCTTCGATCCCTACACCATCAACCACTACCAGTGGAACGACACGAACGCGTACCAAGACAGCATCTATCGCTATGAGCTATTCCCGCAACTATTAGATCAATACGCAGGTGCAAACCAAGCTATTAGTGCGGTTGAAGCTGTGAATATAACGGCTATTGTAGCCGGTAAAGGTCAGGATACGGTGTACTCATGCACTGGTCCGTTTGATGAAGGTGACAACGTCTTGTCGGTTACCTATGATCCCGCTGCTCTAACGGTTTATGCCGCGTGGGAGAGCAACGGTGGCGCTTGGGTCACTGCCGCGTGCAACACCTACTTACAGGTTGATTTGACATCCTTTTTTTCAGAGTAAGTAAGTGAGTAGTGAGTGAGTGAGTAGGTGAGTGAGTAAGTAAGTAGTTTGATCAAAGAATTGTAATTACTCAACTATTTCTTTTATATACATACAAAATTACCTTATCAAACGTTGGACCTCAACGACTTGGGCTCCTTCGTCTTGCTTCTATCCTTGGTGGTCGCGGTGCTTGCGGACATGGAGCCAAACAATCCCGAGGTGAATGACGGTGCATCCGCTCCCAAGGAAAAGCTGGTGGAGGTGCTACCTGTGTTGCTCTGGGAAGTGAGTAATGAAGCCGAATCACTGCCAACCGCACTGATTCGAATGAGATCTGATGCGGGTGTGAAACTCTCATCATATCTATCAATATAGCCGTTGACGCTTTTACTATTCTCATTATTTCCACCTGATTCCAGACTCATATACTTCTGCATGTTGTCGCCTTCCTGGAACCAGTGGTTTTCTAAGCGGTGCTCGGTCAGGTCTTGCCGGGTTAGTATCCCGCATACTTGCCGGTCCGCATTGACTACAACGAGGTGACGTAAGCCCATCGTGCGGAATAGCCGGTACGAACGTTGGATTGATGACGTGTCGCCGATGGTGTAAGGTGCGCGCTCCATGTATGGACGCACGTCTAAAAACGACTTATTGTCATGCTGGTCCAGCTTTATATCCTGTGAGTGAGTGAGTGAGTGAGTGAGTAAGTGAGTGAGTGAGTAAGTGAGTGAGTGAGTGAGTGAGTGAGTAAGTGAGTGAGTGAGTAAGTGAGTGAGTGAGTGAGTGAGTCAGTGAGTGAGTAAGAGTGAGTGAGTAAGAGTGAGTGAGTAAGAGTGAGTGAGTAAGAGTGAGTGAGTAACCTTAATATCAGGGTAATGTGGATAATACTGCTCCAAGTTATTGTGGAAAAGGATTTCTGTTGTGTTCTTGGCTGCGTCCTCGATGGAAAGGGCGTGGATGAATGCTTTCTTCTGCAGTAATACCGCCAGTGTCTTCCGCAGCACAATACCGCGTAGGTGGCCCTCCTTGCTCACCACGGGATAGCCGTTATGCGACGTGGAAGACAGCAAGCGAAAGATATTGTCGACTTGGTTGATTTCGTTGATACATTTGACTGGAGTGGACATGATTTCGGACACCGGGACGTAATTCAAGAAGCCTGGAGTGAGTGAGTGAGTAAGTGAGTAAGTGAGTAAGTGAGTGAGTAAGTGAGTGAGTGAGTGAGTGAGTGCGTGAGTAGGTGAGTGAGTAGGTGAGTAGGTGAGTGCGTGAGTAAGTGAGTGAGTGAGTAGGTGAGTGAGTGAGTGAGTCCAACCTAAAGTTTTCAATGAATCCGCTAAAAACGGCATTTCCTTGAGCCGTATTTGCATGTCATACATGGGCTCATTGATGGCATTACCCGTGTACCTAGCGGCGGCAAAAGTCAACATCAACGGCATCAAGTACTGCGTGTTACCGCATGCTTCTAACACTATAACTGTGCCAGCAATTGTCATTCTTGCCATACCTCCGAGTACCGCCGCAGCACCTATCAACGCGTAAGATCCCGCGTCCGTTACATACCCAGGAAATGCGCAATTCAATATATGTCCAATGATGCGTCCAAAGGTTGCACCTGCAAGTAACGTTGGGATGAAGAGACCTGCAGGTGCAAACGTCCCGGATGTTATAGCAGCAAGAAGGAAATATGGGATGAAAAACAGTAATAAACAGCCGGTACTGAACACACCCTGAGTCCTGCCGTCGTACTCTTCCATGTGAAAGAGTTGCTTCATGGCAATGTCGGAGTCGACAAGGAAGAGGGATGCGAGTGGGTTGTACTCGTCGTACTTGCAGCCAAAAGCGAGCAGATCGTCGAGCAACTGGAACTGTTGGTCGTCCCAATTAGCGGTATCTTGCGGTTTCAATGTGCAGGACTGAGTCTTGGACCACAGCAACGGGAATACAAAAGAAATACATGTCCTGAGAGAGTAAGTAAGTAAGTGAGTGAGTGAGTGAGTGAGTGAGTGAGTGAGTGAGTGAGTGAGTGAGTGAGTGAGTGAGTGAGTGAGTGAGTAAGTGAGTGAGT
>JACCDO011759612.1_pt1 | contig 50146 bp, 53 predicted proteins | sample 7446101 | NCBI WGS metagenome assembly JACCDO01 (sample SAMN15323440, study PRJNA562643) | freshwater metagenome | isolation source: river surface water | place: USA:Blue River Watershed | collected 2017-08-16 | reverse complement strand
GGGTATTTTTTTGCCGTTTTTCAATGGCATTTTTCAATAATGCTGCAGCGCGGAAAGGTCCATGAGCAAATTTTCCATAAGGCATGGTTAAAAATAAGCCCATTACAAACCCTAAATGGACAACCAGCCAAATGGACATGTAAACGGTATCTCGATAGATCAACAAACCCAATCCAGAAATACTAATCAGTAGCAACAAGAGAATAAACGCCCTATCCATTGGTCGCTGTGTCAAATCACCATGTGCGGGATCCCTGCGCATATTTAAATATAGCAATCCAATCGGCCCAATAAGTAAACCGATACCCCCTAGCGTACCCAAAATCACCGGCAGACTATTGAGTGCATACGGAGCATGTAACCCTAGGAAATAATGATAGATTGTGGCCACGCTCGTTGCGGCAAAACACAACATAAATCCATAGAAGGTGAAGTGATGAAAACGTTTTCGCCATAATGAGAAAGCATCATCTTCATTGTTACAACCTTCACCATGACCGCCACCCAAATATTGAAGGGAAAGAACATCATGCAGCGCTTCTGCTGTGGCCGCTCCCGATGGGTTGCCTGGAGTAATTTGACGCCAAAAGCGTACTACCCCGATCAATATGGCTAAGATAGAAAAAGTAAACACGCTACCAAAAATAAGTACTAATGTGTTGTGCGGAAAAACGGCATAAAAATTGCCATCAAGAACGCCACCGAAAAAACTACCATTCAACATGAGTGCAAGGAACAAAAAACCCATGATGGCTATGGAAGTGCTCAACGCAACCGTCACTCCATTGGATTGATATAGCTGACCCATACTATGGGGCCATGCAAAATCAATATAGGTTTCTTTGCGAACGCGCGCCATTGCCTGCGGTACATTCACTGAAAAATCATGTGGAGGGGCGTACTGACAAGCATGTAAGCAAGCGCCGCAGTTATGGCAAAGATTAGCTAAGTAGTGCACATCTGCCGTGCCAAATTCTATTCGCCTCGTCATTGCAGGAAACACAGCGCAAAAACCTTCGCAATAACGACAGGCATTGCAAATTTGCATAATGCGTGCGACTTCTTTATCGGCACCGGCATTTCCTAAATCATTTGCTTCTTGAATTAGGGCATCAAGCTTTTGCATCTATCAATCCCCTATTTGCAGCAGCCTTAGCAGCACTGACACCAGCAATACGTCCAAACACTGTACCAATGGTCATACCAATCCCTGCGGTATAACCTTTACCCAAAACATTACCAGCCATCATCTCACCTGCAACGAACAAGTTTTGACTTGGTTTGCCGTCAAAATAGACGGCCGCATCTTGATCAGTCTTTAAACCCAAATAAGTAAAGGTAATGCCTGGTTTTACTGCATAAGCATAAAACGGACTCACATCAATCTTACGAGCCCAGTGCGTTTTTGGTGGAGTTAGATGCTCAGTATGGCAGTCATCTAAAGCGGTGTGATCAAAATTTCCTTCAACACATGCCGCATTAAATTCTTGAATCGTTTTGACCAAAGTTGCACGATCCACTTTTAACTGATCAGCCAATTGTTCGATAGTATCTGCTTTCTCACCAGCAAAGACGGGTGGCATAAAACGACCTAGGGCTTTGGAATCAATAATCGAATAGGCGACTTGACCTGGTTGCTGTGCGACCAACCTGCCCCAAATGGCATAGCGCTTAGGCCAAAAATCTTCGCCTTCATCATAAAAACGCTCGGCATTTTTATTCACGACAATGCCCAAAGAGACACAATCGATTCTGGTGCAAATACCGCCATCGTATAAGGGGGCACGAGCATCAATTGCCACCATATGGGCTTGAGTGGGGTCCCCAATGGAATCAGCCCCAACACCAATCATGTGTTTGAGCAGAACGCCCATATTAAAGCGTGTTCCACGAATTAAAAAATTATCTGCAGGATATTCACCTTGGGCATTTTTTCCCCAGACTTCCTTTAACCACTCTAAGTTGGACTCAAAACCACCTGCCGCAAGTACACAAGACTTTGCTGCAATACGCTCCTTTCCAATAAAGGCCGCCACAAATTTACCGTCTTTGATTTCTATTGAATCAACGGGCGCCTCATATCGAATTTGCACCCCTAGTTTTTCAGCGCTTCTGTAATACGCATTCACCAGCGCTTTACCACCCCCCATGAAAAAGGCATTAGTTCGCGAGAGATGCAAAGTGCCCGATAGAGGGGCCTGAAAATGCACACCATGCTTCATCATCCAATCTCGACAACTAGATGACGAACGAATCACTAAGCGTGCCAGCTTTTCATTGGTTAGTCCGCCAGTGACCTTTAGCAAATCATCCCAGTATTCATCTTCAGAATACGTGCCCAATAGAACATCTTGAGGACCTTCATGCATCGCACGTAAATTACGAGTATGAGAGGAATTGCCACCACGCCATACTTTTGGAGCAGCCTCTAACAACAATACGCTGGCACCCGCCTCTCTTGCCATCAGAGCAGCACATAGGGCAGCATTGCCACCGCCAATTACGAGAACATCAACCATGGCTCAAAGTGTATTTGAAAAGAATACTTTACTGTTTTTTAGAAGAACTCACCTAGATTGGGAAGGAGCACTTTGCGCTTGCCGCTGCCTTGAGGACACCCAAATCCCAATCACGATTAATGCAAATGCTATGCCGTGAAAGAGCTGTGGCGGCTCACCCAACATCGCAGCAGACAAAATAGCAGTAAACAAAGGGATGAAATTGGCAAAGAAAGCGGCGATGGTTGGCCCTGCCCCATTCACACCTAAACCCCAGCATCGATAAGCAATCAGCGATGGGCCAATAGCTACGAAGACGATCATAGATCCCGTCCACCAATTGAGTTCGAGATGAGCGTGTCCAGAAGCAATTTCAAATAGATCAAAAAACCCCGTCCACATGAGACCGACCAATACTTGCGCCATTAAAAATTCAGCCCAAGGCCATTGGCGTTCTGTGCTTGATCCTGGGCGACTCAGCATCCAACTGTAAAAAGCCCACAATATCGTGGCCAACATAATCAATAAATCTCCAATGACCATTTGCATCGATAGCAATGCAGCTAACTCGCCCCTCGTTAATACAATTGCTACTCCGAGCAACGAAACGAGAGCGCCAATCAATTGCAGTAGACGGGGTTTAGTTTGATAGAACACAGCGCCAATGAGTAACATCCAAATGGGCATGCTTGCGCCAATCAGGGTGACATTAATCGCCGTTGAAGTTTGTAAAGCGAGATATAAAAGTACGTTGTAACTTCCAACTCCAAATAATCCCAAAAGCAAAAATCGTTGTTTGTTCTGCCATAAAGCACTCTGTGGTTTAAATACGCGCCAACCCAATGGTAATAAGAGCGCGCCCGCTAAACCCCAGCGGGCTGCACTTAAGGTTATCGGAGAGATACTGCCAACTAGCAAACGCCCCGCAATGGCATTTCCGGCCCATAAGCCGGTGGCAATCAAAAGGTACGTCGCTGTAGCAAAGGTAAGCTTAGGCATGCAATCTTCAGAAGAAGGCGCCTAGTAAGACGCCATTTTTATTGGTAATCCCTAGCATTTTAGAAACAAATCCAAGGTATTGCTAAGATATAGCTTAAATAAATTCATGCTTTTTAATAAAGCAGCCATGAAGGATCATTGTGCCAATCATTACCAATATTGAAGATCTGCGGGTTTTGCATAAAAAACGCACCCCCAAAATGTTTTATGACTATGCTGATTCAGGGTCTTGGACTGAGTCCACCTACCGCGCCAATGAATCCGATTTTCAAAAGATCAAATTGCGTCAACGCGTAGCGGTTGATATGACCAACCGAACCACGAAGACCAAAATGGTGGGGCAAGAGGTTGCCATGCCAGTAGCGCTCGCACCCACAGGATTGACTGGGATGCAACATGCGGATGGCGAAATATTGGCAGCAAAAGCAGCCGAAAAATTTGGTGTGCCCTTCTGTTTATCGACGATGAGCATTTGTTCTATTGAAGATGTTGCTGAGCGAACCACTAAACCGTTTTGGTTTCAGTTGTATGTCATGAAAGATCGGGGCTTTATTGAGCGTCTAATTGAGCGAGCAAAAGCAGCAAAATGTTCTGCATTAGTGCTTACTTTAGATTTGCAGATATTAGGCCAACGTCATAAAGACTTGAAAAATGGCCTATCTGCACCACCGAAATTGACCATAGCGAACATGATTAATATGGCAACCAAGCCGCGCTGGTGTCTAGGCATGGCAATGACGCCACGTAGAACATTCCGCAACATTGTGGGTCATGCTACTGGCGTAGGCAATATGTCCTCCCTCTCCTCTTGGACAGCTGAGCAGTTTGATCCCGGCTTGAATTGGGGCGATGTTGAGTGGATCAAAAAACTGTGGGGCGGAAAACTCATTATTAAAGGCATTTTGGATGAAGGCGATGCGCGCTTAGCAGCAAACTCTGGTGCGGACGCACTAATTGTTTCCAATCATGGTGGTCGTCAGCTCGATGGTGCGATCTCCAGCATCAAAGCTCTACCTGGCATCGTTGATGCTGTGGGTAAAGATATAGAAGTATGGATGGATGGCGGTATTCGCTCTGGTCAGGATGTTCTCAAAGCCTGGGCTCTAGGTGCGCGTGGCACGATGATTGGCCGCCCTTTCCTGTATGGGCTTGGCGCAATGGGCGAAGCAGGCGTCACAAAATGCCTTGAACTCATTCATAACGAGTTGGACATCACCATGGCCTTCACAGGACATCGCGATATCCAAAATGTCGGCAAAGACATCTTGTATCCAGGAACTTTTTAAATTTCTTATTTACTCAACCATCCCGTTTTAGTTTTTGGGGTTTCCTTCCTCGGCTTTTCACTTGCCGTTTGGTTTGGTAATGCGGTCCTGAGCCGCTACCGCACTAAAGATACCGAGACCTCAGAAGATCTTGGCATTATTCAAACCGCTACATTAACTTTATTAGCGCTCATCATCGGCTTTACTTTCTCCATGGCAATTGATCGTCATGACAACCGCGAAACTCTAGAGGAAGGCGAAGCTAATGCAATCGGCACTCAATACTTGAGAGCAGATCTACTTCCAACAAATGCATCGGAACAAACAAAAGCACTTCTTAGACAATACTTAGATCAACGCATCTTGTTTTACTCAAAACAAAACAAGGAAAAAATACAAGAAATCCGCCAAAAAACGGATGAGCTCCAAAGTGCACTTTGGGAATCCATCTTACCGACAGTCCGGTCCCAGCCTGGCCCCATAACAGCGTTAGTGGCATCGGGGATGAACGATGTATTAAATTCTCAAGGGTATGTTCAAGCCGCTTGGTGGAATCGCATTCCCTACCCTGCCTGGGCACTCATGGCAGCGATTGCACTTTGCGCCAACGTTTTAGTGGGCTTTGGTGCGCGTAATTTTAAGAAAAATATTGGCCTCTTTATGATCTTCCCATTCATTACTGCCATCTCTTTCTTTTTGATAGCCGATATTGATAGCCCTAGGGGTGGTGTGATTCGCATAGAGGCACGCAATCTCATAACCCTTAAAGAAAATTTGAGCACCAAGAATGGCGTATCTTCTTCACCTTCCAAACTTCGTTGAGTTCACTTCCGAACTTACTTCATAGGTTAAACACATGAAACGTGTTGTAGATGTATTTAAAGATCGCGGGCGAGAGTTGGTTTGGACATATGTAATCCACCTGCGTAATGATGAAGACTTTCATCCCGCTCAAGTGGATTTTGAAATTGAGGCCTTAAGGCTTTCCCAAATCGATAATCATGGCCCATTTAACGAACTAAGCGCTAAGGCAAGACCCAATTAGTCAAATTCCCTAAGTTTTAAGGGGTTTTGAGCCCAGCCTTGCTATTGCAAATGAGATTCATTATCATTTATGATAATTCTTATCTTTTAGCAATCTCTTATGTCGACTAAACGCTATCATCCCGCCTCAATATTCTTACATTGGCTTGTATTCCTATTGGTGATCGCTGCTTTTGTCACTATTGAACTCAAAGGACAATACCCCAAAGGAAGCGAAGCCAGAGAACTATGTAAATCCATACATGGAGTATTTGGGCAATTGATTTTTATTGCGATGGCCCTTCGACTGGCAATCCGCATTAAGCATGGCGCCCCCACACCCACTAATCCGATGCCCATATTTGCTAACTTAGCCAAGGCTATGCATTGGTTGCTATATGCCCTGCTACTCATTTCCCCCATCTTTGGCATTCTGTATTTTCAATACGCTGGCAAAGAAATTCACTTTTTTGGCTTAGTATGGCCCCAATTTGTTACGCCGAACCCAGTGAACAAGAAACTGGTGGAAGGCATTCATGAGTTTTTAGGAAACTCGTTATATTTCCTCATTGGCCTACACGCAATAGCTGGCTTATGGCAACATTACATTATTAAAGACGACACATTGCGTCGTATGTTGAATAAAGTCAAAGCGCACGCTTAAGGATTGGCACGAATGAAACCGCTTTCTAAAAAAGCAAAGATGGCCGTGGGATGGACAGTATTAATGACTGTCGTGGGAACTGCACTATTACATCAATGGGAGTTCTTTGCCATGGGCTGTGCTTCTTTAGCTTTATTGTTGGTGGCAAATCATTACGATCTTCTAAAAGATCCGGAAGATAAAAAATAAGTGCAGCAGGACTTGCTCAAAACGCCTATATCAAATCACTTCCCCCTTTTTAGACTTACCCCGAACTGATCACGAATGCATTGAGATAAAGCCATAAATTCTGCAGTATGGGCAGTAGAAGATCTCGCTACTAGAGCAATCACTCTTTTGGGTGCTGGTGCTGACATTGATTTTGTGATGAGATCACTGTTATTAAGAAGATTGCTCTTCACCGCCATCTCAGGCAACAAAGCAATCCCAAAACCTGATTCAACCATCTGCAAAAGCGTCAGGAGGCTGGTTGCCTCCATGCCATCATCTTTTCGTATGTCTGGCTTTTTACATGCCTGCAAACTATGCTCACGTAAACAGTGCCCTTCCTCTAATAACAAAAGCCTCTCGGCCATCTTGGCAGGCAAGGTGACCTCTTTACCTTTGAGCGCAGGATCGCCTTCTTTTGCAACCAACCAAAATGGATCATCGAATAGCTCTTCCACTAATAAGCCACTCACGTCATAAGGCAAAGCAATCAGTGCGAAATCCAATTTATGCTCGGCAAGTCTAGATAAAAGATTGGCAGTGAGATCTTCTCGTAACGTAATTTTCAGATCAGGAAACCGCTTTCTAACCTCCGGCAATACCGATGGCAATAAAAACGGAGCGATTGTCGGAATCACCCCCAAGCGTATTGTGGCCGTCATGGGCTTTCCTGAAGCGCCGGCATATTCCACTAAATCTTCAGAGGCGGCCAATATGGTTTTGGCGCGCTCTAGCACCTCTAAACCAGCTGGCGTGATCGATACATTTTGACGATCCCGCTCAACTAACTTTACCCCCAAACCCTCTTCAAGCTCTTTTAACCCTGCGCTTAAAGTAGATTGGCCTACGAAGCATGCTTCTGCCGCTCGCGTGAAATTCAGCTCCTTTGCAAGGGCCACTAGATAACTAAGCTGCCTTAATGATGGTAAATAAGCCATAATGCACTCTTATCGAAGATTTAGATAAATATTACCATCATTATTTAGATAGATGATATTGGTCAATATGCAATACCAAATTCAAATAACAGGCAATGCCTAGACCGAGGCTCTGGTGAATTTAAATTTAAACTCGATATTCATTCATCTATATGGGGTTCATCTTGAATCAAAATACATCACCTTCCTCGGCGCCAATCGTAATTGTGGGTAGCGGGTTAGCAGGCTACACCGTCATTCGTGAAATTCGCAAACTGAATAAAGAGATACCCATTACTTTGGTTACCAAAGAGCCAGGATACTTTTATTCCAAACCGATGCTCTCTACTGCACTCGCGAGCAATAAAGAAGCGTCTCAGTTAATTTCCTCCTCTGCTGATGCGATGGCATCCCAATTAGAAATCAATCTCTTACCTGAAACGGATGTCAATGCAATTAATGGCATTCAACAAATTGTGCACACTAACAAAGGCGATATTGCTTATAGCAAACTTGTTCTCGCTTTAGGTGCTGATCAGATTCGCATACCTTTACAAGGCAATGCTGCCGACGCGATATTCACTGTAAATGACCTTGAAGATTATGCTCGTTTTCGCAAACAAATTACCAATAAAAAGAGGGTTGCCATTCTGGGTGCCGGCTTAATTGGATGCGAATTTGCCAATGATCTGATCTTAGGTGGCTTTGAGGTAGATGTGATTGATATGGCGCCCCATGCTCTTGGGCGATTGATACCAGAAAATGTGGCGAGCGTATTGCAAAACAAACTGAGCTCTGCTGGAGTGTGCTGGCATTTCAATACGACGGTGAGTTCGATTGATTCAAGCAATGGGAGGCTGAAGATGACCCTGACCAATGGCAATTTCATTGATGCTGATGTTGCGTTATCAGCAGTAGGGTTAAAACCCAGACTTCAACTTGCACAAGACGCCGGCATTGCTACGCATATTGGGATCCAGGTAAATCGTCATTTGGAAACCAGCTTACCGAACATCTATGCTATTGGAGATTGCGCTGAGGTTGAAGGCTTGGTGCTTCCCTACGTCATGCCTATCATGCAAGCAGCGAGAGCATTAGCCGCAACACTCGTTGGACAGACAACCGCCCTTACCTACCCTGCTATGCCAGTCATGGTGAAAACTCCAGCATTTGCTACTATTGTTTCACCGCCAGCTAAGGATGCCGTCGGCCAATGGAAAACTAACGCTAACGAGGATGGACTTGAGGCGCGATTCGAGTCAACCGATGGAAAGCTACTGGGCTTTGTATTAATGGGGGCAGCTACAGCACAACGAGCGACACTCACAAAAGAGTTACCACCTTTACTGGGCTAATGCTACGCATAGATAAACAAAAGGCCTGCAATGCAGGCCTTTTTTAAATAACATACTTCAAACACTTAAGAGATGATCACAAACCAAGTTGTATTATGTGATTGAGCAACCATCAAAAACAACATTGGTATTGACAAGATGGTGTTCAAGCGTGATGTCAACATCGCTGTTCGAGCACTTTTTGCTTTGATATCTGCATCTACAGCAACAATTCCGAGGGCGCGTTTTTGATTTGGCCAAATGATGAACCACACATTAAACGCCATCACCAATGCAATCCACATACCCAATCCAATAGCTCGGAATGGCGTCTGCAAAGTGAATGCTTGATGCAAATAGCCATTTAAACCAGCAACAATCAAACCGGTTACCACCGTCAAGAGTGCTGCATAACGGAACCAGAATAATGCCGTTGGTGCAATTACCTTGCCGATGGCTGGTTTTTGTTCATCCGGAATTTTCGGCATCGAAGGTATTTGCACAAAGTTGAAGTACCAAAGAAGGCCGATCCACATTACCCCAAACATTACATGCAGCCAGCGAAATACAAATGGCAACTCAGGAGAATTAAAGTTGCCACCCAAAACAAAAATAATCAGGATGAGGAGGACAAAACCCGCTACTACCGTCCGCCCCAATGAAGTCAAAATAGATGACATGATTATTCCTGCTGTATCAAGCAAAATTCTTAGCAACAAAATCCCAATTCACTAAATTCCAGAAATTTTCTACATACTTAGGTCTCGCGTTGCGAGTATCTATATAGTAGGCATGCTCCCAAACATCGCAAGTTAACAAAGGCTTGGCATCCGTTGTCAAAGGGGTTGCTGCATTGCTAGTAGAAACTAGATCTAGAGAGCCATCGGGCTTTTTCACCAACCAAGCCCAACCCGAACCAAAGGTTCCAACTGCGCATTTGGTGAACTCTTCTTTAAACTTATCAAAAGATCCCCATTTCGCATTGATTGCCTTAGCTAGCTCACCAGTTGGCTCGCCTCCACCATTAGGCTTTAATCCCATCCAATAAAAAGTATGATTCCAAACTTGGGCAGCATTATTAAATACACCGCCAGCAGATTTTTTAACAATCTCCTCCAGTGATGAATTTTCAAATTCTGTACCCTTGATGAGATTATTTAGATTTGTGATGTAGGTTTGATGGTGTTTGCCATAGTGATATTCAAGAGTCTCCTTGGATATATAAGGTGCTAAAGCATCAAGCGCGTAAGGCAATGTAGGTAAAGTATGTTCCATTTCGTTCCTTTGCTTTTTTAATGAATTGCGGGCTAAAGTGCCCATAAGGGCTTACTATAGTCCATTCTGATATTTTTGTTTGAAGACCCCTTTTTTCGAATTTTTACCTAAAATACGAGTAAAACCTTGAGTCCTGATTAATCCTATAACCTCACATTCAATCGAGACATTTTTATGAATCTGTCCTTACTAAAAAAACTCATTATTGCCGTCGCCTTTGGAATCGTTGGATATTCTGCCGCCATTAACGCCCAGGAATTCCCGCCAAAGAAAACCATCACGATTGTGGTTGGGTTTGCGCCTGGGGGCTCTGCTGATAATGCCGCTCGAGTCATTGCCAAGAAATTGAGTGAGGATCTTGGGCAAAACGTAATTGTTGATAACAAGCCTGGTGCAGGCGGCAATATTGCGCATGCTTACACAGCAACTGCGCCCGCTGATGGTTCAGTCATTCTCTTTGGTTCGATCGGACCTTTATCGATTGCACCCCACTTCATGAAATTACCGTATGACCCGCAAAAGGATTTGGCACCCTTGACGATGGGCGTTACCTTTCCCAATGTTTTAGTGGTTACTCCTGAGCTTGGTGTCAAAAACCTAAAAGAATACATAGCTTTGGCTAAGAAAAGCCCTGGCACGGTTACATTTGCCTCAACTGGCAGTGGATCGGCATCACACCTCCAAGGCGAACTCTTAAATTCTCGCGCTGATATTGATACAGTACATATTCCCTACAAAGGGGGCAGCCCTGCAATGGTTGATTTACTAGGTGGAAGAGTATCCTCATATTACTCAGCTTTGGCTACTGCTGATCCCTATATTAAGAATGGCAAACTCATTCCGCTTGCAACAACTGGCTTAAAGCGTGCACCCACCCTTCCGAATGTACCAACTATTGCAGAATCAGGCTATCCAGGATTTGACGCTAGTAATTGGTATGCGTTTGTGGCCCCCGGGAAAACTCCAGACATTATTTTAGAAAAATGGAATAAGGCATTAGTGGCGGTCCTCAATGACAAAGCTACTAATAAGCAATTAGCCGATCATGGCTTGACGCCAAACCCAGGTAGCCGTGAGGATTTACAAAAATATATCGCGAGCCAGTCTGCGATGTGGGGAAAAATTATTGCCGATAGAAAAATAACCGCTGACTAACTGGATGTTACGCAGCGGTTATTTTTAATTTGAAAACATTGCGTGAAAAACTACTTACTGCGCTGTCCAGCCACCATCCATATTCCAGGCTACGCCTCGTACTTCAGACGCATCGGGACCACATAAAAAGACCGCCAAGGCAGCCAATTGCTCTGGAGTCACAAACTGGCCTGATGGCTGCTTTTCAGAGACTAGTGCTGTTTTAGCCGCCTCATTTGAAATGCCTTCGCGCTCAGCGCGAGCATCAACCTGCTTTTGTACAAGCGGCGTCAATACCCAACCTGGGCAAATTGCATTACACGTGATACCTGTTCGCGCATTTTCTAGTGCCGTCACTTTGGTCAAACCAACGATGCCATGTTTTGCTGCAACATAGGCTGCCTTTTGTGTAGAGGCAACCAATCCATGTACTGAAGCAATATTAATAATGCGGCCCCAGTTACGTTTTTTCATACCAGGCAATGCATGATGTGTCGTATGAAATGCAGAACTTAAATTAATCGCAATAATGGCATCCCACTTGTCAGTGGGAAAGTCTTCTATATTCGCAGTGTGTTGTATGCCTGCGTTGTTAACCAAAATATCCAAAGATCCAAAACGCTTCTCAGTTTGCTTAACCAGATCTTCAATTTCAGCAGGCTTACTCATATCTGCGCCGTGATAATCAACTTCAACTCCACACGCTTTAATCTTAGCTATAGCATCATCTTTTTCACCAAAGCCATTGACCATAATATTGGCGCCTTGCTTTGCTAGCGCTATCGCCATACCCAACCCAATTCCACTAGTTGATCCCGTAACGAGTGCTGTTTTACCTTTTAATGTCGACATAATTGTTTCTCAGGTGTTTTAGAAAAAATAGATCACAAAGCATAACACTAGATGATATGGAGCCAGTGACCTAACTGATGCCAAAAGCTATCTGGAACGAGGGTCAGTAGCCAAGTTAAGGTCACATAGCGCAACAACTTACCGATAAACATGTAAATAATGCAAGACTGCCAAGGAAGCCTAAGCCATCCAGCCGCTAAACATAAAGGATCACCCAAACCAGGAAACCAAGAAAGTAAGAGAATTTTGGGGCCCCAGTTCTCAAGCCAAGCCTTCATTTTGGGGTCTTTTGTCTCGCCAACTGCCCTCATGCCGCTGCGAGCAAGGTGCCCAAGCCACCAATCAAACATCCCACCCAGAGTGTTACCAACGGTTGCCACCATGATTGCTACCCAAAATAAATGGGGATTTAAGGTGATATAGCCAAAAAGAATGGGTTCTGAACCAACAGGTAATAAAGTTGCTGAAACAAATGCGCTCACAAAGACTGCAGGCAGCCCAACTGATGGCAAACCAAACCACCCAAAAAAATGTGCAAGCGCGTGCTCCATGAAACACAGTCCTTTTCAATGCTTTTCTAAGATTGAAACAATCCCACTAGATCTATTTTGCCTTGTTTTACTCGTCATCCATGATTTTTAAAACTTGCTTAAACTATGGGTTTGCGAGCTTTATCGCCCCAAAACTTCAAAAAATGAGACATCCATGAATCACCCCATTCCTAAACCTGATCAATATCAAGATATGCGCGAGGCACTCCGCAGTCTTTGCACTAGCTTTGATTCAGCATATTGGCAGAAGATTGACCATGAACGGGATTACCCAGAAGCTTTTGTGAAAGCAATGACTGATGCGGGATGGTTATCTGCACTTATTCCAGAGGAATATGGAGGCTCTGGCTTAGGGCTCGCAGAAGCCTCAGTCATCATGGAAGAAATTAATTTTTCTGGGGGTAATTCAGGCTCCTGTCATGGGCAAATGTATAACATGGGTACCCTACTGCGCCATGGTAGCGAAGTCCAAAAGAAAATGTATCTCCCGAAGATTGCTACTGGCGAGCTACGCTTGCAAAGCATGGCCGTCACTGAGCCCACAACAGGTACAGATACAACCAAACTCAAGACAACTGCCGTCAAAAAGGGTGACAAGTATGTAGTGAATGGGCAAAAAGTGTGGATCTCGCGTATTCAGCACTCCGATTTAATGATTCTATTGGCTCGCACTATGCCCATCACCGAGGTTCAACGCAAGTCAGAAGGTATGTCGATCTTTATTGTCAACCTCAAAGATGCTATTGGCAAAGGGATGGAAGTGCGACCCATCGCAAATATGGTCAATCATGAAACTAATGAGGTTTTTTTTGACAACCTAGAAATCCCCGCAGAAAATTTGATCGGCACTGAAGGTCAAGGATTTAAATACATCTTAGATGGCCTCAATGCAGAGCGCGTGCTGATTGCTGCAGAATGCATTGGAGATGCCTATTGGTTCATCGATCGCGCCCGTCGCTATGCAAATGACCGAGTAGTATTTGATCGCCCAATTGGTAAGAATCAAGGCATTCAATTTCCTATCGCTGATAGCTATATCGAAACAGAGGCCGCGAATTTAATGCGCTTTAAAGCATGCGAGCTTTTTGATCATCACCAACCCTGCGGCCCCGAAGCCAATATGGCAAAGTATCTGGCAGCTAAAGCATCATGGGAAGCAGCCAATGTTTGCTTGCAAACTCACGGTGGCTTCGGCTTTGCCAATGAATATGATGTGGAGCGCAAATTTAGAGAAACACGTCTTTATCAAGTGGCACCCATTTCAACGAACTTAATTTATTCCTATGTCGCAGAACATATCTTGGGCTTACCAAGATCATTCTGATGATGGATTCATGACCTGCAAACCACTAATTCATATATGAGTATTCGTCCACTTGATGGCATCACAGTCGTATCTTTGGAGCATGCTATTGCTGCGCCTTTTTGCACTCGCCAGTTAGCAGATCTTGGGGCTCGCGTTATTAAGGTAGAGCGGCCTGGAAGTGGTGACTTTGCAAGGGCATACGATAAACAAGTCAAGGGACAGTCCTCTCATTTTGTCTGGGTCAATCGCTCAAAAGAAAGCTTAACGCTGGATTTAAAGCAGCCTACAGCGTTAGCAGCATTAAAAACCCTACTAAAAACGGCTGATGTTTTAGTCCAGAACCTCGCGCCGGGAGCGGCCGCTCGCATGGGTTTGACAGCAGAGCTCTTGCAGAAAGAAAATCCGCGCCTCATCCTCTGTGACATCTCTGGTTATGGCAATAACGGACCCTATCGAGACAAAAAAGCCTACGATTTATTAATTCAGAGTGAAGCGGGCTTTTTATCAGTCACTGGCACACCAGAAACGCCTAGTAAAGCAGGCAACTCCATTGCTGATATTGCGGCGGGTATGTATGCCTACACCAACGTGTTGGCTGCGCTATTGCAAAGAGAAAAAACGGGCAAAGGATCAGTCATTGATGTATCAATGCTGGAGTCTTTGGGGGAGTGGATGAGTTTTCCCTTGTATTACGCATACGATGGTGCCGATGCACCTCCTCGAAATGGCGCTTCGCATGCCACTATTTATCCTTATGGCCCCTTTGTAGCCGGAGATGGCAAAACGGTCATGCTGGGACTGCAGAACGAACGTGAATGGGCGCAATTTTGCGAGACAGTACTTGAGAATCCAGCGCTTGCTATTGATGAACGCTTTGACAAAAATTTTAAACGTAATGAAAGACGTTCAGAATTACTCGATATCATCAATGCCTGCTTTAGCAAGCTCACTTCAGATGAGCTGATTGCGCGCCTTGAAAAAGCACAGATTGCAAACGCGCACCTAAACAACATGGCAGGGCTATGGAAACACGAACAATTAAAAGCCCGCAATCGCTGGACTGAAGTTGATACCCCGAATGGGCCAATACCCGCCCTACTACCTCCCGGCCTGAACAATAGCTACCAATATCGCATGGATGCCATTCCTGCAGTTGGTGAGCACACAGAGATTATTCTGAAAGAACTCGGCATAGACAATTCTGCAATTGAAGCCATGCGTTCCAGCGGGGCAATCTAGAGCAACGGGGAAGCTAAGTGAGCAGCATTCTCCAAATAATGGCGCCAACGTGGCCGCTTGGCCCACTGCTTAGGATCTACCAAATCAGACTGGGCCAAATAGGAATCAATCAGTCGATCCAGCTTCTCGCAAAACGCTTCGTTATACACAATTAAGCTGATTTCAAAGTTCAAGCGTAAGCTACGCTGGTCAAAATTGACCGACCCAAATACGGCAATGCGTTTATCAATCAATAAACTCTTGGTGTGCAGCAAGCCCCCATGAAATTCTGCAATCTTGACGCCTGCGCTCATGAGGTCAGCATAAAAACTTCTACTGCTCCACGCTACTAAAGTCGAATCATTGAGCTTGGGCACGATCAAAGTCACTTTCACGCCCCGTCCCGCTGCGGCCATCAAGGCTTGAATCAAACCATCATCCGGTCCAAAATAAGGTGTGGTAATCGTTAATTCTTCGCGCGCATCCATAATGGCCGAGAGCAACACCTGATACAAAATGTCATCTCGATAAACTGGCCCCGAGGAAAATTCTTGCGCAAGCGCCGCACCCTCATGCGGTGAAGCTGGTGGCTCACGGTCATTGAAGTGCTTTACACCAGGGTTATCCACGCTCCAATCGAATGCAAATGTCAGTTCGAACTGAGCAGCAACAGGCCCTTCAATACGCACCATCGCATCTACCCACTCGCCAACCCCAGAGTCTTGCTTAAATGTGCGTGGATCAACCATATTCATGCTACCCGTCCAAACGACTGCGCCATCAATCACAAATATTTTTCGGTGCAAACGCAAGTCTGCGCGCCTAAACTGAAAGCGCCCTACTTGTATAGGTAATGCCTCAGTAACCTTTATCCCTGCCTTACGAAAGCGTTTGGGCCAAGAGGATTTAAACCAGTCTTTACTGCCTAAGGAATCTAACAAGACACGACAGGCAACTCCACGCTTAGCGGCTGCAATCAAGGCTTCTCCCACGCGATCTGCATCGCCCCCAAGAGCCCAGATATAAAACTCTAAATGCAAACTTTTCTTGGCTTGATTAATCTCGTCAATAAAGTTTTGCAAAATTTTTAATGATTCAGTATGCAGTTCAATTTTATTGCCGGCCACTACTGGAGAGCCGTTGCGTGATTCCGCCAGCAAGCTGAGCGCTCTCCCCTCGGCAGGTAATTTTTCACGGTCGGGCATATATTCTTGTCGCATCGCTTCAGTAATAGCCTCATATTCCCGATTCATGCGAATAATTTTGCGCGTCAGCTTTCGACCGACTGGACGTTCACCGATTAAGATGTACAAACTAATGCCAATGATTGGAAGAATGATCACAATCAAAAACCAGGCGAAGGCAACGCCAACTGGTCTACGAACAGATATCAGCCGAAAGCCAAACAAAATCACAATGAGTGCATGAAGAATAGGCACCCATACTAGTGAAACTCCAAAAACGGATCCAAAAAGAAACGCAACAATATTCATTCAAGCTCCAATTGGGCTGCAATACCCAGATGATCTGATAGTTTTAACCAATCATGCAAGATTTCTGCTGAATGGATCTTTAAACCCCTTACATAAATACGGTCCATCGGCAATATAGGCTTAACACTTGGAAAAGTCTTGGCGGGCGAACCGGTTAAGACTTCAAAGACTTCAGAAAATCCGGCTTCACGCATTGGTGCGCTCACACGATTTCGCCAATCATTAAAGTCACCCGCCACAATAGTGGGCGCATGATGCGTCAGCTCTTCAATATACCGAATGATTTCTGCTAATTGACGTTCCCTACCCCGCTCAAACAAAGCTAAGTGAACACAAAAGCAATGGATAGCAGGACTAGATGCATTGAGCTGAATGACACTATGCAATAATCCGCGCCTTTCAAAACGGTATGCAGAAATATCGTAGTTATTGCCCTTATGTAGTGGATGCTTAGACAAAATAGCATTGCCGTGATGGCCATCAGGGTACTCAACATTCTTGCCATAATGCCAGTCATGCCAAAAGTCTTCGGATAAAAAATGGGTAAGCTCTGTCAAAGGCCACTGACCAAATCGTCGTAATCTGCCACGATGCTCCTGCTGTAGCTCTTGTAAAAATAGAAGGTCAGGATGGTGGCTGCGCATTCTTTGGCGCAATTGGTAAATTGTTGAATGGCGATGCAAAGGCGACAGCCCCTTATGCACATTCATCGTCATCACCGAAAAACGTCTACCTTTGCTTTGCGTCATTAATACTGCCCAGCCGCTCTATGACGCCTTACTCTTGCCAAATAGATTTCACCTTCAACCAAATCTTGACATTGCATACATTTATTACAGATGGAGGCCTGCTCTCGAAGCTCCTCAATCGAGTCAATTGGATTGGCATCTAAATAGACTCGCAAATCCTCATCAAAGACGTTATTGCATAGGCAGACTAGTTCAGCCATCAGCAGGTAAATATGGAAATTGATCGCATAAAAGGCATTTTGCCATTGCCTTGTTAGAATCGAGCCCATGTTTACCGCTTTTTCTGAGGCCTTTGGACTGCTTGCCCATTTTGATGGTGGGGTACTAGGTATTGTCTTGGTCTCCCTCCAGGTTAGCCTGACCGCCCTACTCATAGGCACTCTTCTTGGGCTACCCATTGGCGCCCTCTTGGCTACAGAGGAATTTGCGGGTAAAAAGTCGATTATTGTGACCCTAAATACCCTGATGGGAGTGCCTACAGTCATTGTTGGTGTGATTGTATATTTGCTCCTATCCCGCTCAGGCCCCCTAGGAGCTTGGGGCTGGCTCTTTACACCAAAGGGCATGATCGTAGCCCAAACCTTGCTGACGACCCCTTTGATTGCAGCGCTTAGCCGTCAAATACTGGAAGATGCTTGGAAAATTCAACGGGACTCGTTTTTAAGCTTGCGCCTTCCCACGCTTTCCCGCTATAAGTGGCTGATGTGGGATTGTCGCTTTTCGCTCACGATTGCCATCCTTGCTGGACTTGCTAGAGCTATATCTGAAGTGGGTGCAGTCATGATTGTGGGGGGGAATATTCAAAACTCGACAAGAACCATGACAACAGCTATCGCCCTAGAGACTAGTAAAGGTGATTTACCTTTGGCGCTTGCCTTAGGCATTGTTTTATTGGGAATTGTCTTGATTGCCAACTTTTTTACGTTTGTTGTTCGTCAGGTTGCGGAAAGACGCTATGGTTGATTTCTCCGAGCATCTCGAAAAATATATTGAGCTTAAAGATATTGTTGTGCGTAGCAATGGTCGCACTATTCTTAATATTCCGCATGCCATTATTCCTGCCAATCAAATTACCGCTTGCATAGGTCCGAATGGCGCCGGTAAAACCACTTTTCTTAAGCTCCTCGATGGCTTAATCAAGCCTGATACAGGTACGGTTCAATATTCATTTATGAATAAGACCGCTTTAGTCCTGCATCACACGCCCATGATTAAAGCCTCCACGAGAACCAATATTAGCCTTGTAAGAGATGTTGTCTCAAGCATCACCGCTGATGATGTAGAGCGAGTTATGGAGCGCGTTGGCCTGAGTCACTTAGCTAATAGTCCTGCACATAAATTATCTGCTGGCGAGCGACAAAAACTTTGTCTTGGAAGAGCCATTCTCCAAAAACCCAATCTAGTGTTACTGGATGAACCTACTGCCAATTTAGATCCTCACGCCACCGAGCAAGTAGAGGACATTATTCGTGAACTCAATCAACACGAATCCGATGTTATTTTTTCATCGCATCAACTCGCGCAAGTGCAAAGACTTGCTCAATACATCATTTTCATTGACCAAGGTGAGATAAAAGAAAAGGGACCCGTAGGCCCCTTCTTTTTAAATCCACAAACAGTTGCAGCGCAACGCTATCTCCACCAAGAATTAATGACTGAGTAGTTCTTGAGTTATTTTGCTGCAGGCGCGGCTGCTGGCGCTGGCGCAGGTGCTGCTGCCGCAGCAACGGGTGGCACAAATGGAGGAGGTGCCACACAAGCTGCTGGCGCTGGTGTCCCTGGCACTCTAAACTGATCTGCCACCTTATTTTGAGATAAACAAAGCTTATAGGCACCCACCCTGTCGCCATATGCAGCTTTTGCTTTCGTTAAGGCAGCTGCTTCAGCTTGCTCAGGCGTCAATGGTGGCAATGCTGCTATTGCTGAAGAGCCAGCAAACACAAAAAGAGTCAAAGCAATAATGTTTTTCATGGCTATCCTTATTTATTGACTTTGTTGTACCAGAGCTCATGATGCTCTTTAGCCCAAGTAGCATCAACATAGCCCGTCTTCATGCCGTCAATCGATCCCTGAGAACCTATTGTTCCGATGTAGATATGACCCATCGCCATTGCAGTCATCAAAATTGCAGCGCTGCTATGAATAATGTTTGCGATCTGCATTGTGCCGCGAGTGTATTCAATGGTCATAAATGGCACGATCATGTCCAAAACAAATCCGGACGCAGAAATCACCAATCCCAAGAAAGTCATGCCAAACCAGAACCAGAACTTTTCACCGAAGTTGAAGAAACCAGCTGGTATGTGCTTGCCAGAGAAAATTCCACCAAAGCCCATAATCCACTCCATATCCCCTTTGCCAAAAACATTTTTGTGAGCAAAGAGCAAGAAGAAGATCACGATACATAAAGTAAATAATGGACCAGTGAAGTTATGGATATTTTTACAAAGCATTAAAAATGATCCATAGGCGGCGCCACCCATCAAGGGCATTGCAAAATATTTACCGTACAAAATCAGCAAGCCAGTAATAGCCAGCGCTAAGAAGCTAACTGCCATTGTCCAGTGAATCAAACGATCAAAGGCACTAAAGCGCTTAATTTTTACACCTGATAAAGGCTCATGCAACTTCATTGGGCCCTTGAGCGTGTATGTCGCAATAATGGCCAAGAAAGCAATTGCCAATAACCAGCCACCATAAACAGTAATCACACCATTGCGAATAACACGCCATTGTTGTCCTGAGCGCTGGATAAGTACGCTTGCCTCTTTATCTGGGATGCTGACGTAGTTATATGGATCGCTATTGGCGGATGTAAAGATCGATGGATTCGCCGGTTGTGACTGAGCTTGGGTTCCGTTTGCCAAGGCATTCGGATTAGCTGGCACTGACAAAGGCGGCACATCTACTCCACTGGGAGAAGGTAAAGGTGCCATTGGCCCACGCTCAGCATAACTAACACCTGCCAGTGTGAGCGATAGACCCGCCGCTAATACCAGAGTGCGTAAAACTCTAGAAAATGATCGTTTCATACACATGTCCTTAAATGTTTTGTTTTATTTATTGTTATTGAGGTGATCACTTAATACGACTGTATTCGTTTTGACCCTGAGTACGCTTATCGGTTGACTCAGTCCAGCTCGCCTGATTACCAGGTGTCCAGTTCTTCGTCATAAAGCCGTTATTGGCACCCATGTAAGGAGCAACATCAGGACGCTTAGCAGCTTTCGCAGCAATTTCAGGTGGCTCAGAGCACGCAGCTAACAAAGCGCCTGCCGCAATACAAAGCCCGAGAGTTTTGAAATGGATTTTCATTATTTAGCTCCTGGAATTTTCGCTGCAGGCGTTGGACTTGGCGCTGGGGTATCTGGACCACCATATGCGGTTGTCCAACCGAAAGCTTTGGAGCCAGGATACTTACCGTTCTTCTCGCGGTTTGCAACACGCTGATTGAAGATGCCAGAAATAATATCGCTATCACCACCAATCAATGCCTTGGTAGAGCACATCTCAGCACATAGCGGTAACTTACCTTCGGCCAAACGATTGCGGCCGTACTTTTCAAATTCAGCAACGCTACCATTCTCCTCAGGACCACCGCTACAGAATGTGCATTTGTCCATTTTGCTGCGCGAACCAAATGCACCTTTGCTTTCAAACTGTGGCGCACCGAATGGGCATGCAAATGAACAGTAGCCGCAACCGATACAGATATCTTTGTCATGAAGTACCACACCCTCGTCGGTGCGATAAAAGCAGTCCACAGGACAAACTGCCATACAAGGAGCATCAGTACAGTGCATACAGGCCACTGAGACTGATTTTTCCTGACCGATAATGCCGTCATTCACCGTTACTACACGGCGGCGATTGACGCCCCAAGGAACTTCGTTATCGTTCTTACATGCAGTGACACAGCCGTTGCACTCGATGCATCGCTCTGTATCGCAGATAAATTTCATTCTTGCCATTGTGTTCTCCTGACTTTATTTTTACTTAGGCAAATTTCTCGATTTGGCACATAGTGGTTTTGGTTTCCTGCATCATGGTTACCTGGTCGTAACCATAAGTCGTTGCAGTATTCACCGCCTCACCCAAGACCACCGGTGCCGCACCTTCAGGGTAGTACTTGCGCAGATCATTACCCTGCCACCAGCCAGCAAAGTGGAATGGCACCCACGCAGTTCCTTGATCAACACGCTCAGTGACTAATGCACGAACTTTGATCTTGGCACCTGTTGGCGACTTAACCCAGACATAATCCCAGTTTTTAATACCGCGATCTGCCGCCGCTTTAGGATTAATCTCGACAAAGTTCTCTTGTTGAAGTTCGGCCAACCATGGGTTAGAACGCGTTTCGTCTCCACCACCCTCGTACTCAACTAAACGACCTGAGGTCAAAATAATTGGGAACTTCTCATACAACTTCTCGTTCAAGTTTTGATCCTGAACTGTCTTATAGAGAGTTGGCAAGCGCCAGAAGTTTTTCTTGTCAGCTGAGGTTGGGTACTTGCGCATCATTGGCGCATTAGTACTGTAGAGCGCTTCGCGATGGATAGGCACAGGATCAGGGAAGTTCCAAACCACAGCGCGGGCTTTTGCATTGCCAAATGGGTGGCAACCATTTTTCATAACAACACGCTGGATACCGCCAGACAAGTCCGTTTTCCAGTTCTTACCTTCTGCGAGCTTCTTCTCATCCTCAGTTAGTTGATCCCACCAACCAAGCTTCTTGACAAAGACGTGATCAAACTCAGGGTACCCAGTGGTAATAGCAGAGCCTTTAGAGTAGGAACCGTCCGCAGCGAGCAGACTAACGCCATCACGCTCAACACCAAAGTTTGCACGGAAATTACCGCCACCCTCCATCACACTCTTACTGGTGTCATAAAGATTTGGCGATCCAGGATGCTTGATAGCAGCTGTACCATAGCATGGCCAAGGCAATCCATAATAATCACCAGCAGTGTCATATCCAGTTACTGGATCAACACCACCACGAGACTTGAGGGTCTTCGGATCGAAGGATGCCACCATTCTCATATGTGCTTTTAGGCGCTCTGGAGTTTGGCCGGTGTAACCAATCGTCCAAACCGCGCGATTGATCTCACGCAAAATATCTTCAATCTGCGGCTCTTTCCACTGTTTGCCGGCAAACTTAGAATTCAGCATCTTGTAATTCTTAGAAAGCTCGGCACCAAAACCAAGGCGATCTGCAAATGCTTGCATGATCACATGATCGGGAACTGACTCAAACAATGGGTCAATCACTTTTTCACGCCATTGCAATGAACGATTGGACGCAGTGGCTGAACCGCATGTTTCAAACTGAGTTGCTGCTGGCAACAAATAAACATTGCGATTCTTGTTCACTGTCTGCCCTTCTGCTGGAGGCATTGCAGCCATAGCAGCAGTTGCACTTGGGTAAGGATCCACTACAACCAACAGATCTAACTTATCCATTGCACGCTTCATATCTAGACCACGTGTCTGCGAGTTTGGCGCATGGCCCCAAAAGAACAAACCTTTGACAGCAGTCTGCTGATCAATCATGTCATTTTTCTCTAATACAGCATCCACCCAGCGAGAAACGGTAGTACCAGATTTTTCCATCATATCTGGGGCATAGCGACCTTTGATCCAGTCATAATCAACACCCCACACTGCTGCATAGTGTTTCCAAGAGCCTGCTGCAAGACCGTAGTAGCCTGGTAGAGAATCTGGATTAGGACCTACATCGGTCGCACCCTGAACGTTATCGTGGCCACGGAAAATGTTAGTACCGCCACCCGACTTACCAACGTTGCCTAACGCTAACTGCAAGATACAGGATGCGCGCACCATCGAATTACCGATCGTGTGCTGTGTTTGACCCATGCACCAAACAATGGTGCTTGGACGATTTTTGGCCATGGTCTCAGCGGCTTTATACATTTGCGCCTCTGGCACACCACAAGCCTCCTCTACAGCAGCAGGAGTCCACTTCTCCATTACTTCTTTGCGGATCTCGTCCATGCCATAAACACGGTCGTTGATGTACTTCTTATCTTCCCAACCATTTCTGAAGATGTGGTACAAAAGTCCAAAGAGGAATGGAATATCCGTACCCGAGCGAATACGGATATATTGATCAGATTTTGCGGCAGTACGTGTGTAACGTGGATCGACCACAATCACTTTGCAGCCATTTTCTTTGGCATGCAAAAGGCTCAACATAGAAACTGGGTGAGCTTCAGCAGCATTGGAGCCAATGTACAGAGCCGCCTTAGCATTCATCATGTCGTTATAACTGTTTGTCATTGCACCGTAGCCCCAGGTGTTCGCAACACCGGCAACTGTGGTTGAGTGACAAATACGAGCCTGGTGGTCTGTATTGTTCGTTCCAAAGAAAGAGACCCACTTACGGAGTAAGTAGGCCTGTTCGTTGTTATGTTTCGATGATCCAATAAAGAACATTGCATCAGGTGAATATTTTTCACGAATCGATTTCATCTGCGCAGTAATTTCTGTGAGCGCTTGATCCCAAGAAATGCGTTGATATTTACCATCGACCAACTTCATTGGGTAACGGAGACGATAGTCGCCATGACCATGTTCACGCAATGCAGCACCCTTCGCACAGTGAGCACCCAAATTAATTGGAGAATCAAACACAGGGTCTTGACGAACCCAAACACCATTTTCGACTGTGGCATCAACCGCGCAACCGACTGAGCAGTGCGTACAAATAGATCGTTTAACTTCGATTTTTCCCTTGCCATCTAGCATTGCCTTACTTGGCTCGGCCACGGCTTTTTGCACCAGGCTCAACTGGCTTGCAGCGATACCTGCTCCAACGCCAACACCTGAGCGCTTTAAGAAGGTGCGTCGATCCATCGTGGGCACCGCTGCCTTAAGTCCGCGTGAAAGGCTGCCAACAAGTCGTGATGCTGAACGACTACTTTGTGGGGTATTGGATTTACGAGTCAGACTCATATGTTGTCCCTGAGAAAAATTTTTATTGATTAACGATTAAAACGAGTGATCAAAATGCCAACTTAGATCAATGTAGTTTCGTAATACTTGCGCATGTGCGCAGTCATTGTTTTGCTGTCACCTGTATCTTTTGCTGCACCACCCAGTTCTTGGATTACAGCTTTGCCAACAGTAGTTTGTGAAGCAACTGCAACCGCACCCACTGCTGCGCCTGCACCAAAAAAGAACTTACGACGCGATGGCTTATTCTTTTCGCTCGAAGTCACCGTGGATTTTGTGCTCATAGCTTGCTCCTTTTTGATTATTCTTGATATGAGTCAAGTGTAATTCGTAATTGCACTTTTGACATTTACATATAACTGCAATGATATAAGGGTTTTAGGGAGCTTTTATATTCTTTTTTTATATTGCAGCGCAACATTAAATCATGTCAAAACTTTGACCTTCTATCGCAAGGAACTCTCTAGTCAAGGCGGCGACGGGATGATAGAGATGCATTTCGGGAATCCCCTCTATTGCATCGCACAATTCGTCATACCAGGGTCGAATGTGCTCATTAAAAAACATTCGTTGATTGGTGAGATTTGAAATCTCTACGTCATCCCCCGCAATGAGGTATCTCATCACCTCGCACATTGAGGCAATATGGTCCTCGGTTTCCGTCACCTCTTGGGCCGACTCGAGACCAAACTCTTCTAATGCCTTACGAATATTGACTAAAGGTCTTTCGTTTAAGTGTCCTGCCATATAAAAAGAACCATTCAGAATGATATTAGGCTTACCTACACTAATAAAGTTCGCATCAAATTCGTCTCGCCAAGCCTGCGCTGGATTATTTTTGGCAACTTCCACCACATTCATCCATGCTTTGGCCAAAGGCGCCTCATCAGCTGCCTCTTGCTGTTCGGCAGTCGCTGCGATCTGATCTAACAATTCCTGATCTGGTGGCAAGTGAAAAAAGCGGGCAATTAATCCATAGAGATCGGCTCTTGCTAAGTCCTCAGGCAAGCCAACCTCACCCACCTCGGTTACAGCATTTTCTTTAGTACTCATAGCTCTTTTTTCACCATATCTACAACGCGACAATCACCACACATCTTTAATCTCTCCATGGCAGCACCTGCAAATGCGCCGTGGGCGCCTAGCTTAGCCAGCATTAGATCAACCATTTTGGCCGTACCAAATGGCTTACCGCAGCTAATGCAATGAAAAATTTGTGTTTGATTGAGCACCGCTTTTTGCTTTCGTTGCTCAACTGTTTGCAAACGAGGCGCAAGAGACAAAGCTTGCTCTGGACAAGTTTGCACACAGATACCACATTGCACGCACTGCTTTTCAATAAACGAAAGAATCGGCTCATCCGGGTTATCAATCAATGCACCTTCAGGACAACTACTCACGCATGACATACATAAGGTGCAAGCATCAGCATTGATTGCTAAACCCCCCAATAGAGAGTTTTTCGGCAGAGGGGCGCCCTGCTCAGGTAATGGAGTGACGGCTTGTTTTTGTAAATGTTCGAGGACGGCCTCTACAGTTTCACGCTTCTGATTTGAAAAACCAAAACTTGCTGGGGTACATATCGACTGCAAAGCGCCTCTTTGACGTAGCACCCCCATCGCCTTAGAAAGAGTTTGCAAGTCTTCTACTGACTCAGTTATCAGTAAATGTACGCGCCCATCAAAACCAAACGCTTTCAATATTGCATTCGCCAAATCCACCTGACCTTCTAGGGCAGCACGATAAGCAGGATCCTCATCTCCACTTAAGAGTAAAGTCACTTCTGCAAAACCGTAAGTTAATGCACCTAGCCACAAATCAAGACCCGTGGAAGCAATATGCTCAATACCGTATGGTATGACAAAAGAGGGCAATCCTTCGTGCTGCTTTGGTGCTACGTGAGCTAAGCGCCCAAGCGTATCAAGCATTTGTGCACCAGCCTTTAAAGTATGAAAAAGCAAACTCGGTGCCGCTGTTTGATTAAGCTTTGCAGCCTCTGCCCTAAACGTAGTGATTATTGTTTTTAATTCCTTACCTTGATGAGCAACGCTCGGGTAGTTATAACGCATTGCACCTGATGGACAAAGTGTTGAGCATGCGCCACAACCCATACAAAGATTAGGATTGACCTCAACCGTGCCCTGTCCATTTTTAAAAACAGATTGAATGGCGCCAGTTGAGCAAACATCAATACACGCACTGCATCCCACTTTGCTATTGCGCCCATGAGCGCACACTTTATCGTTATAGACAAAATACTTAGGTTTCTCAAACTCACCAACCATTTCAGTCAACTGCTGAATGGCAAGAGCTTGATCCAGCGGATCTTTGCCAGGAGCAAAGTAACCCTGCGGTGGTTGGCTCATACGCAACTTGGGGTCTGAGCGTAAATCCAGTATCAAATCAAATTGTGCATTTCGATTGCGTTCAACACGATCAAATGCAATCGCACCAATGCTGGCACAAGCGGTTACGCAAGCTCGATGGGATTTGCACTTTTCCAAGTCAATCTGAAATGACAAATCAATTGCATTCTCAGGGCAAACCTCTATGCAAGCGCCACAACGCGTACACATTTCAGGATCAATCGGATTTTGCAAATCCCAATCCACAGAAAAGCTACCTAGATAGCCCTCTAGCTTTGTGACAAGGCCTGTGTAGACAGGATAGTTACGAGTTATGGGCAGATCACCTGGCTCTGTGCACAAAACAGAAACATCTAACGCACTTGCCACTTTTTCCGCCCATGGAATTGCAGCGCTGCCAGGACCGATGATTAATAACCTTCCTTGGCTTTCGTATTGAACAACGGGTACTGGCTCGGCCTCCGGTACATCAGCCAGTGCAAGTAGTGCGGCAATTTTTGGCCCTGAAAATTTTGCTTCTTGCGTCCACCCAGCTACTTCACGGATGTTAACAAAACGCAGTGGCGCCACCAACGGCTTTTCAGATTGTTCCGCAATTTCGGAAAACAGTGCTGACTCCTGGGTACACGCCACCACCAACTCTTCCGCACCATCAAGACCTTTGATGAAATTACCAATCTCCTGACGACATAAGGATTGATGGATAGATACACCCAATGCCTTTGAATCCAAAGGCATGGTGCCATTACAGTTACAGACAAATTTTTGACTCATGGGGAACCTTCTGAGGTTTTTTTCTGATCAAGCCCAATCTGTTTCCCATCTTGGTCTGCAGACTCATCCAGCGTTTGGGATGTGTTGGATATTAAATCACTTTGGAGGGTAGATTTATTAGGCAATGTGTCAGGACGAGCAGATGGGGCTTCGGAGATTGCCGCCATTTTGTTCACACGAGTGCCACCAGTGGCATCTGCTGTCTTTTGAAAAAGCCCGAGCATATCGCTTTGCACCATACGCTGGAGCATGCCAGAGGGCAATGGATCAGGCTTAGAGTAATCGTCAATATAAATATCTAGACCATCCATCACATTAAAGTGAGGATCAGTAAACATTTTTTTTAGCGCTGCCTGTTGAACAGCGGGGTCAACTTCAGGCTTCATAAAAGCAGAAAAGTCCGACGCATATCGATCGATCTTTTCAACGTCTTCCATTGTTGGCGGAGGTGGTGGCGTCTCAGTATTTTCGGTTTTAGACTCAGCCTCTTTAACAATAGGGGGCTGAATTTCTTCTTTTACAGGATCAACTGATTGATCTTCTTGACCAGATTTGCGGCGAGACCAGCGACTCAAAAAACCTTCGGACATTATTCCTCCGCTGAACGCTCAGCACCTTTAAAAGAGGCAGGCTTATGACGTTTTTTGGGTTCAGGTCGATAGTGTTCGTTGACGTAATCTTGTAGCCAGGATGCATGCTCTTCACTCATGGGCACAGTATCAACAGATTCCCCACCATCTAACAGACGTGCCGCTTCGTTGTAACTCACGCAAATGCGATGCGGAACCGCAATGGTTGATTCTGTTCTGGCCATTTCTAGCGACTGCGTATCTATATAACGCTCAGCGTCTTCCTCGAGTCGCCACATCACAAACCAACACGGTTTAGTAGCAGTAACATTCAAGTAATAGCCCTCAGCCTCATCTAAAAATAGATTGAGTTCAAAACCAGTGAAAAGCCACGACTCTCCTTCAGAGTCTTTTCCCAAAAATTGGCCAGTAATAGACTGACCTCCCTCCGCGCCATACTGACCAAAATCCGGAAGCACTTCCTGAGGAGCCCAGCGATATGAGACCCAGGGATTATCCAGATGGTGTTTACGCATCAATACAGCAAAGCGCATACCCTTAGTGATCCTTAGGTGTTCTGAACTACGATATTGGGAAATTTACTACTCATATCTTTTGATAAGGCAGCAACTTTGATAGCCACTTGACGTGCAATTGCTTTGTAAATAACGCTAATTGCTCCGTCAGGATCAGCCACCAATGTGGGCCTACCGGAATCAGCCTGTTCGCGAATAGAAATATTGAGTGGCAAAGCGCCTAAAAATTCTACGCCGTACTCTTTACACATCTTCTCACCACCACCAGTGCCAAACACATGTTCTTCATGACCACAGCTTGGACAAACGTAAGTACTCATATTCTCAATAATGCCGATGATGGGAACCCCGACCTTCTCAAACATTTTGAGACCTTTGCGAGCATCAAGCAAAGCAATATCTTGTGGCGTGGTCACGATGACAGATCCTGTTACGGGAACTTTTTGGGATAAGGTCAACTGAATATCGCCAGTGCCAGGCGGCATATCAACAATCAGGTAATCTAAATCACGCCAACGGGTTTGACGCAACAATTGCTCAAGGGCAGACGTAACCATGGGGCCACGCCATACCATCGGTGAGTCTTCCTCAATCAAAAAACCAATTGAGCTTGCTTGCAGCCCATGACCTTCCATGGGTTCAATCGTATTTTCTTCAACTGAATCCGGTCTTCCAGTAATACCAAGCATCATGGGCTGGCTAGGTCCATAAATGTCTGCATCTAAGATGCCCACTTGTGCACCCTCGGCTGCTAATGCTAACGCTAAATTTACTGCGGTCGTCGACTTTCCTACGCCACCCTTACCGCTGGCAACCGCAATAATATTTTTAACGCCTGGCAATAATTTGACACCACGCTGCACTGCATGCGCAACGATTTGGCTGCTGACATTCACGCTCACATTTTTTACGCCAGATAATTCACGTAATGCGTTAATAATGGATTTTCGAATAGCATCAAATTGACTCTTGGCTGGATAACCCAAAACAATATCTAAGGAAATATCACCATCATCCACCTTGATGTTTTTGACGTTTTTAGCCGTAACAAAATCGATCTTAGTATTCGGATCGATGACATTCTTCAGGGCGCTTTGAACAGCCTCTACAGTTACAGACACTACTTTCTCCTTTGATGAGCAATAGCCAGCCTTAAGCCTGTATTGCTAGATGTAATTTTTGTTGAATAGTAAGTAGATTAACCGCACCAGCCAAAAATTGCTTGAAATGAGATCAGCTGTGATTAATAGGCGTCTTAGTCGCTGCCAGTAAATTAGAAAATCAGCAAGCTGAGGTAGTAAACAATCATAGACATCAAGGCAGTTGCTGGAATGGTGAAAATCCAAGCCCAAACAATATTCCCGGCTACGCCCCAGCGAACAGCACTCGCCCTTTGGGTCGATCCCACACCTACAATGGCCCCTGTGATGGTATGGGTAGTAGAGACAGGCACGCCAATCGCAGTGGCAGCAAATAAAGTAATAGCGCCGCCTGTTTCCGCGCAAAACCCACCCACCGGTTTGAGCTTAGTTAGTTTTTGACCCATAGTTTTTACAATCCGCCATCCACCGAACATCGTTCCCAAAGCAATGGCGACATAGCAACTAATAATAGTCCAGCTTGGAGGCATCTTTGCGCCCGCCTCAGCATAGCCAGTAATAATCAAGAGCAGCCAAATGATGCCGATCGTTTTTTGCGCATCATTACCCCCGTGACCAAGGCTATATGCACTCGCAGAGACTAACTGCAAGCGACGGAACCAGCGATCGGTTTTTGCCAAGGTGGCATGCCTACAAATCCAGGACACCAAGAGCATGATGAGCGAACCCAATAGAAAGCCCACCATGGGGGAAATGAAAATAAATGAAACGGTTTTAATGATGCCAGACCAAACCAAGCCATCTACACCCGCTTTAGGTAATGCCGCACCAACTAATCCACCAATTAAGGCATGTGAAGAGCTAGAAGGAATGCCGTAATACCAAGTCACTACGTTCCAAACAATCGCACCAACCAGTGCGCCAAAAATCACATGCAAATCAACTGCTGCAGGATGCACAATTCCTTTGCCAACAGTCGCAGCAACACTCAAATGAAATATAAAAATTGCCAGGAAATTAAAAAAAGCGGCAAATACTACTGCCTGCTGAGGCTTCAAAACCCCAGTAGAAACCACGGTTGCAATGGAGTTCGCGGCATCATGAAACCCGTTCATGAAATCGAAGCCAAGCGCCAATACTACTAATAGCGCCACTACCCAAAAAGCTACTTCAGTCGTTGGCAACTTAATTCGCCTTAAGAGTTTTCTAGAACGATGCCTTCAACTAAATTGGCAACGTCCTCACATTTATCGGTAACTTCCTCGAGCAATTCGTAGATGCGCTGGCACTTGATCAACTCTCGCACTTCAATATCTTCACGAAACAATCTGGTAATCGCCGTAGAGAGCAAGCGGTCAGCGCCAGATTCCAGATGATCGATCTCATCACAAGTCTTCAAGGCCGCCTTGGCAACCTCTGGGTCTGAAATATCTTTTAATGTTCCAACTGCATTTTTCATGCTGATGCAACATTGATTACATAACTCAGCCATCTGCAACATCTCAGGCGTCATTTGTTTGACATCATACAAATGCATCGCTTCAGTGCCGTTTTGCAATAAATCGGCTACATCGTCCATCGTATTAATCAAGGAAAAAATTTGGTCACGATCAATTGGGGTGATAAACGTCTTGTGCAGGCGTCGATGAATCTCTTTCACTATGTCATCACACGCATGTTCTGCTTTATCTACTTCTTGAGTGTACTTAGCTCGCAAAACCTCGTCGTTGTAGTGCTCTACAAATTTCAAAAATGACTCTGAAGCAGCAACAATATTTCCAGCATGTTCATTGAACAATTCAAAGAAATTACCATCGTGAGGCATTAACTTACTGAAGAACATAAATCACGATCCTTTAGGGAACAAAAACTGCGGGTTTTGCCAAGATTGCCGTCATTCTAAACAATAGGTTAGCCAGCTACAGGAAATCCAGCATCTGTTATAAGCTGACTAGCCTGGGCTTGAGATAGCGACGTTTCTAAGCTAACTGTCTGGGCGCTCAAGTCCGCCTGAACTTTGGCACCGGGATCTTGAGAGTGAATCGCCCTAGTTACCGCATTAATACAGCCACCACAGGTCATTCCAGATACTTTGAGAGTGAACATATTGGCCCTTTTGAGTGAAATTGACTAGTTACTGTTAGATTATCTTCCATATGAGCGATCAAAACGCCCCAAATTCGTCTATTTTGACCCTAGATATTGAGGGCATGACCTGCGCATCGTGCGTTAGCAGGGTAGAAAAAGCGCTGGGCAAAATTCCTGGGGTAGAAGCAGCCAGTGTCAATTTAGCCACTGAGCAAGCCAAGGTGCGCCTAAAGTCAGACTCAGACACTTCGGCTACAGAAGTGATCGTCCAAGTACAAAAAACTGGTTACGGGGCCAAGTTAAGCAACCCTCATTCCGCCCCTCAAGCAAACCCTTCGCATGCTTTTTGGGGATCAGATGGTTTAGGCCGAGTTTTACTGAGCTTTGCACTTTCAGCCCCCCTTCTTTTCCCAATGCTCCTAATGCCCTTTGGCATTCATTGGGCCTTGTCACCCAAATGGCAAATCATTCTGGCCACACCCGTGCAATTTATTTTAGGGTGGCGTTTTTATAGAGCAGGGTTTAAATCATTGCTTGCTGGTGCTGGCAATATGGACCTATTAGTTGCTCTTGGTACTAGCGCAGCCTATGGCTTAAGCGTATATCAAATGCTGGCATCGCCTCACGCCGTTCACGAGCTTTATTTCGAGGGATCTGCCGTCATTATCTGCATGGTTTTATTGGGCAAGTGGTTAGAGGCGAGAGCAAAACAACAAACGACTGAAGCCATTCGGGCATTACAAAAACTGTGGCCTGAAAGCGCCAAAGTGTTAGATCCCGCAGTTGTCATTGGTGAAGGCGCCTTCTTGGAGCAATACCGTCAACTACCCTTAGAAGAAGTCTTTCCGAAAGATCGGGTGCTTGTTTTGCCGGGCGAGCGTATTCCTGTTGACGGCGTCATTATTTTTGGTAGCAGTCATATTGATGAGTCTCTTCTTACTGGAGAGAGTAAGTCTGTTAAGAAAGTACTGGGAGCAAAAGTGATCGGCGGCTCTCTCAATGGTGAAGGCGTTTTAATTATTGATGCTCAAGCTGTTGGGGTTGAAAGTGTTTTATCGCAAATCATTTCACTGGTTGAGGATGCGCAAACACAGAAGGCGCCAATTCAAAAACTCGTTGATCGGGTAAGTGCTATTTTTGTTCCTACTGTCATCGCGCTGGCAATTCTTACCTTTGCATTGAATTGGTTGTATTTAGACTCCGCTGCCATCGCCATCTTGCGCGCTGTATCCGTTCTTGTCATTGCTTGCCCCTGCGCACTTGGTTTGGCAACCCCTGCCGCCATCATGGCGGGCACCGGTGTTGCTGCACGCTTTGGAATCTTAATTAAAGACCCTCAAGTATTAGAACTTGCACATCGCCTTAATATTGTTGCGTTTGATAAGACGGGGACCCTCACTATCGGTAAACCCCAGGTCATATCATTTATTGCCCTAGAAGATAGTGCTGATAACAATGGTCTTCTGGCCACTGCAGCGGGACTGCAAACAGGTAGCGAGCATCCCCTCGCTAGAGCATTATTAGAGGCTGCTAAGTCATCCAATGTGACCCCCATACCACCTACAGAAAGTCAGACAATACCAGGGGTTGGCATTATCGGCAAACCCAGTACGGGTCCTTGGGCTGGTCAAACCTTAGCTCTACAGAGTATCGCCTCACTTAGCAGTCTTTCGAACGCTTCTGCAATTTCATCTGTAATTTCAGATAAAGCACGCCCTCTCTTAGATGCAGGGCATACCATATCAGTACTCATATCCCAAGAAACCGTTAAGCCACTAGCCATCATTGCATTTGGTGATGAACTAAAACCCAATGCCAAGGCGGCCATCTCTTCCCTTCATCAACTTCATATTCGAACCGTCATGCTATCTGGAGATAACACGGCTGCAGCCAATCGAGTGGGGGCACTATTGGGAATTGATGCAGTATTTGGGCAAATTATGCCGGGTGACAAAGCGCAGATTGTTCGCTCATTACAAAACTCCGGCAAAGATCATGCCAAAGAGTTTGTAGCAATGGTTGGCGATGGTGTTAATGATGCCCCTGCATTGGCGACTGCGGATGTGGGTATGGCAATGTCTACCGGTACGGATGTGGCAATGCAGGCTGCAGGCATTACCCTTATGCGTGGTGATCCTACCCTAGTTGCCGATGCAATTGATATATCGAAAAGAACTTGGAAAAAAATTGGTCAAAATTTATTTTGGGCATTTGCATTTAATTCCACAGGTATTCCACTGGCTGCATTAGGCTATCTCTCACCAATGCTTGCTGGTAGTGCCATGGCACTTTCTAGCTTTTGCGTGCTTAGCAATGCGCTGCTTCTGAAACGCTGGCGTCCATCACATCAATTATTAAAGTAGTAGCCGTGCTTTGCACTTCCCTTCAATCTTATTTGGGATTTTTGCGCACCAGCTCAATATCGCCATAGAGGGCTCGCGCCTCTGATTTGGTGTTATCAGTGTCAGTTAACAAGGCAATACCAATTACCTCACCAGGCACTTCTCCATAAGCGCGCTTGTAATCTGCCGTTAAATCCCTTTGGTGCTTGTGCCATTGACCTAAATTATCCCAACCGGAATCGACCACAATCATCTTGATGCGTGAAGTATGGGCATTAGAAATAATCGTATCTACAGGAGATTTCCCTGACCAGATATACATCAAAGTAGCAAATGGCATTTCTTGACCACTAATAAGATTAGCCATTTCAAAATTCATTTTTTCTTTTAATGGTAATTTAGATTTGTTGCCATCAAAGGCGACCAATATTCGCAGAGGTGCGTCATCTCGAGAGCTCTCTGCATTATCTGCCTCCGGTAAAGCAGTTAAGACCTTCCACTCCCAATTGAGCCATAAATTATTGGCCTGACGCGGTCGTAATTTCACAGCTAGCCCCGAGGCTGAAGTTTTTGAGTTAGCACTCAGAACGGTCTTGCCTTGATAATTTTCTAACCGATACACGGTATTCTTTTTATACGGCGCTATGCGATAAAAATGCCAGCCATCTGGCAATCCCTGGCGAACACCCCCCGCAGAAAATTTGGGCAACTCTTCTTGCGCAGGCAATTGATCCACATTCAACGCCTGACCGGACTCGTTTTGTATTGAACCTCCATCAAACCCAACGCATCCCGACAGAATCGGCGACAACAAAATAAAGAGGTAAATAAAACTGGTCTTGAGCATGGATGAATTGTCCCAAATATTGAACTATATGCGTCTAAAATCGACGAATGCGTCAATTCTCCTCATCAGGCTGGGCAGCAATCTCTATTGGTATAGCGGCACTAGTGCATTTTGCATTGGGCTTTGCAATTGAATTTTCTGTAGACGAAGCCCATTACGTCTTGTATGCACAGCATTTGGCTTGGAGTTATTTTGATCACCCTCCGCTTGTGGGCTGGATACAGTGGCCCTTAGTAGTACTGACGAACTCCGAAGGCATCATTCGACTCATACCCGAATTGCTCTGGATAATCTCGTGCATTTTGGTATATCAAGTGACAATTGAACTTCATCACTTCATGCAGGGTCGTCATGCTGGCTACTTAACTTCTAACTTACCCTCTGCAAATGTTTGCGGATTAATGGCGATACTTGCCGTTGTAGCTGCGCCCATGCCGCATGTTCTTGCAATTGGGTTGCTTCCCGATACCATACTTACACCGCTCAGCTTGGGTCTCATGCTAATGGCATTGCGGTGGTTATCAAAAGATCCATTCACTCTCGTTGACTGGATTATTACCGGCATATTGTTAGGACTTGCTGGCTTAAGTAAATACACTGCTTTCTTTACGGCGTCTGCTTTCCTTTTCATTTTTTTAAGCAAACCTCAAAAGCCATGGATCGGCAAAATAGGTTTTTGGCTAGCCATTTTGATCGCATTGGCTCTCATTAGTCCCGTGTTGTTTTGGAATTGGGCTAACGATTGGATCTCGTTTAAATACCAAATCGCCCATGGCGCTGGCAGTCAATGGCTTTGGTCCCGTCTCGGCGCCTATCTAGGCATCCAGGTTCTGGCTTATGGGCCGCTCATCATTTTTGGCGCATACCTTTTTATCAAGAACTGTGCTCGGCATAGTCAATTTTCTGTATTCGCTTTGATGGGATTTTTTCTTATCCCATTTGCAATTTTTGCCACCTTGTCGGGGGGCGGCAGCCTTCCACACTGGACAACGCCCGCATGGTTTTGCATAGCGCCATTTGCTGGTGTGGGTTTAGCAAAACAATGGTCCACACAACATCATTTCGCGATTCGCACCCTCTTCATTACGCAACTCGTTCTTTGTTGTATTGGCTTTGCCTATGTACTCTCGGGCGGCATCAATTCTGCAGTCATCAAATCCAATCCCATTGCCGATCTTTATGGCTGGAAAATCGCAGGGCAAAAAGCATCGGAGCTTGCACAAGCCACACAAGCTGAAGGTATCGCTGTTCATAATTGGACTTTAGGCAGTCGCGCCGCATGGTATGCCAAACCCACTCCGGTCTTTGTATTGGATCAACGCCGAGATCAATTTGACCTCTGGTTTGGTGAATTACCACCTAGGGCAAACATCCTCCTTATCAATTGGTCGGGGATGCCCCATAACCCTCCCGTTGGTGACAGGGCTAGTGGGGCTCAATTTGAGCACTGCGAACCCCTCGACACCCTGGAAATGAAGCGTTTTGGCCGCATCCTCTCTCAATTTGAATTTAGTCTCTGTAAAAGCTGGTAACGCTGAAAATAGCCCTCAGATACCGTAAATTTGAGAGTTTTTAAGCACTAGGCATTATCCTTATGCCTATGAGCTTACATTCAGAGTCAAATTCAGCCCCACCAGCGGGTTGGAAAGCAGCCCTCAAACGTGCATGGCCCACCATTCGCATCCTTCTTTCTATTGGTTTGTTATGGAAAGCAACCAGCGGAATTGACTGGCACGCCATTTTTGAATCTGAAATTCAGATGGAACCCCTTTGGTTCTTAGTGGCACTTCTCAGCGCCACTACTGCTTGTTTTTGTGGTGGGTGTCGTTGGGCATTACTGATGCGCAAAGTAGGCTTTCAAGGGCGCCTGAGAAATTACATCTTGCTCTATTTCACCGGTGCATTAGTGAATCAAGGATTACCAAGCACATTAGGCGGGGACAGTTATCGCGCCATCACCGCAACCCATTTAGATAAATCTGGCGGCTTAACTCATCAAAAAGAGTTGGATGAAGAATTGCATCACTCAGTCGATATTGAGCATGCACCCCCTCGCCTTCGCCTCAGTTTTGCTATGGTATTAGTTGATCGTTTGCTAGGATTAGCTGGCAATAATTTATTAGGCGGATTGGGCTTGATTATTGGCGGCGTAACTCTTGCTTCCTGGGGTCAAGATCTAGGCTATCTAGTCACAGGCATTATGTTGTTGGTTGGTCTATTGATTGCTGCTGTATTAGCCTTTAAGCCGACCTACAACCTCTTTACGAAAATTCTGGGGCGCTTTCAGATGGATAATGCGCTCCCGGGGATTAAGCTAGCATTCTCATGGCCTTACAACGTGCTACAAGCGCTATTTGCTATTGGGATTCACTGCTTGTTAATTCTTACCTTTTTCTGCTGCTTAAGGGCTTATGGAGTGGTTGCCCCAATATCTAGCTTGATGATTGGTTTACCAGCACTTAGCTTGCTATTGATGCTGCCTATCAGTATTTCTGGATGGGGCTTGCGTGAAGCTACCCTATCATCGGTTTTGGCCCTCTGGGGAGTAAACCAATCGATTACCGTATTAGCCTCCATTAGCTTTGGCGCGATCACTGTGATTTCCGTTTTGCCTGGGGCCTATTTTTTACTGAAGCGTAAATAATCTTTTCAAAGTATTGATATGGCCATCAGTGTAAATACCATGCGCACAATTGATCACTTAGTGGGTGTTCCATTATGTGCTGTTGTCAGCCCCCTCATCGCACTTACCGATAAGATCAAAAATATCTTTAGTCGCGAACTCGTACAGCCAAAAAAGATTCTGTTTATAGAGCTCTCTGAAATGGGCAGCGCTATTTTGGTGGATCCAGCAATGCGCAATGCTCAAGCGCGTGGTGCAGAAATATTTTTTCTCATTTTTAAGAGTAATCGCGCCAGCCTGACTTTATTAAATACTGTTAAACCTGAAAATATCTTCACTATTGATGCATCTAGCCTGGGAAGCTTAGTTAAAGACACGCTAAAGTTTTTACTAATCGCTCGCTTACATCGCATCGATACTGTTATTGATTTAGAGTTATTCTCCCGCTTTACCGCCCTCCTTACAGGGCTTTGTGGCGCACGCCGCAGAGTGGGATATCACATCTTTCATGGCGAAGGATTGTGGCGCGGCACGATGCTCACCCGCAAAGTGCACTACAACCCTCATATCCACATTACAAAAAACTTTCTCTCGCTGATACACGCGGCATTTGCAAAAGAAATTGAAGTCCCCTTTAGCAAAATTCATATCCCTGATTCAGAAGTGAAACTTGAGCAAGCCATCATCAATCCCGATATGATGAAAAAAGTGCTTTCTCGCATTGAACAAAAAGCAGCTGAAGCAGGCATCAGTTATACCTATGGAAAAGATCGTCTGATACTAATCAACCCCAACGCAAGTGATCTATTGCCACAGCGCCGTTGGGCACAGCAGCGTTTTTCAGAATTAATACAGGCAATCCATCAACGCTATCCCAACGATCTCATTCTCATAACAGGATCTCCAGCTGAATTTGTGTATGTTGATAAAGTGCGCTTTGTAGCGAATGTAAAAAATGCTCTCAATTTCGCTGGTCAAGTGACCTTTTCTGAATTACCCCCTCTGTATACCCTGTCGGATGTCATGGTAACCAATGATTCGGGGCCGGGACACTTCTCTGCCGTTACACCACTGAGGACCATTGTGCTTTTTGGCCCAGAAACTCCGGCGCTCTATGGCTCTGTTGGGAACTCCATCGCCATTACCGCTAACTTGGCTTGCTCGCCTTGTGTCAGCGCTGCAAACCATCGTAAAACACCATGCCAAGATAATGTGTGCATGCAGGCAATTAGTGTTCATCAGGTGTTAGACAAAGTTGTCCATCAATTGCAAGAAGCAGATAAAGCAAAAGGTCGCTGAACCGGATGAGCAAAAAAGCGATTCCCGCTCTGGCTTGGTTCATTCCACTTGCTCCCCTCGTTTTAGCTGCTGCAATCTACTTTGGCGAGCAACAAAGTAATAGTTTTTTAATACTCAATCGCATCACCAAACTCATGCCAGACACCTTGTGGGCATGGTTGACCTTTTTTGGTAATGGCTGGGGGGTATTTGCGCTTGCTTTTCCATTGCTGCTTTTGGCGCCTCGTTTATTAACTGCAGGCATTATGGGTGGCGCCATTTCCGCTATTTCTAGTACGTTACTCAAAAATCTATTTGACCTTCCTAGACCAGCGAGCTTATTGGAAGACGGTAGCTTTTATCGCATTGGGGAGCCATTACTGCATAGAGCTTTTCCGTCCGGCCACACACTCACTGCCTTTGCCATTGCAAGCGCCCTGTACTTTTCCGCCACCCCAGAAAAGCGTCGTTATCTAAGCGCTCTTTTTTTCATAGCGGCCTTGGTAGGCCTATCTCGCAATGCAGTGGGTGCACATTGGCTAACAGATGTGATGGCTGGCGCGGGTGTAGGCATGTGGTGCGGAATGGTCGGCGCGCAACTTACCCAATACATTCCAGATAGCTGGTTCAATCCTAGAGGTTTATGGTCATGGCTCATTGCCTTAGGTGGTGTTGCGGCAATATATGCACATTTAACGCAAGTCATGGACTTAGAATTGAATCTACCTTTGCAATATGCCTCTATCACCATCATCGCGATTACCTTAGTCTATTTCCTTAAAGCACAAATAGGCGGCCCTAAAAGGCAATATTAATTTCCCATGTTTAGTTATCGACATGCTTTTCATGCTGGTAGTCATGCAGATATATTGAAGCACCTCACCCTGATTCATTTGGTGAGCTATTTGCAAGAAAAGCCGGTAGCTTTGACCCTAATAGACACACATGCTGGCGCCGGCATTTATAACCTTAAAGATGGCTTTGCAGCAGTGAGCAAGGAGGCTGAGGGCGGCATCTTTCGCTTACTCAAACATCAAGAGGCCGGCAACCCAATGCCGGAAAGTATTCAAAAATATTTAGATTGCATTCAGGCAGAAAATAATAATGATGAAATCATTGCCTATCCTGGTTCACCCTTTATTTTGGCACGCTTGTTGCGCCCCCAAGACCGTCTCAAGCTATTTGAGTTGCATCCCAAAGAAATCGACATCTTGCGTCATAACGTAAATGAACTCCATTGCGCTAAACAAATCGATATTTACGATGTAGATAGCTTTAAAAGACTAAAAGGACTCCTACCTCCGCCCAGTAGACGCGGTCTGGTATTAATCGACCCGTCCTACGAAGATAAGCAAGACTATCGCCATTTAGAAAGCACCCTAGAGGAAGCAATGCAACGCTTTCCAACTGGCTGCTATGCTATTTGGTACCCAATTTTGGCTCGAAGAGAATCAATAGAGCTACCAGATCGCCTAAAAAAGATTTGCACTAGCCACAAGCGCTCATGGCTGCATACTGAGCTACGCGTTGAAAATACTCCTGGAGAGAGACGCTTGCAAGCTAGCGGTATGTTTATCATCAATCCACCCTGGACACTTGAAAAAAATCTTGCTCAAGCACTACCCTTTATCACTAAGGCACTTAGCGTTGGAGATGGAGCACAGTATCTCCTAAAAAGCTTTGAAGCAAAAAATTAACCATTGGGCGCATTAGTCGCGCACTTCAATCAAGATCTCATTGCGGCGCATGAATGGCAATGTCCAAGGTGGGTTATAGCGAGCAAATGCAGGAACCCCGACGGGCTGAAGATTTTTACTGCTGATCCACTCTTCAAGCGCTTTAGTCTTATGCCCAACCTTTTCGCTGTCATAAAAACCCGAGAATGTTATGACTGCTTTTTTAGCAGCAGGGATAGGCTTGAGAATAACTTTCGGGTTGAGGGGCTTTGGAAGTGTTTCTAAACTATATTCAGATGGCATGACGAATGACACTGTCCACGCCCCACCCTCTTTTTCTATATTGACTGGGGCAGTCATGGCAATTTTTTGACTTTTGACTGACTGCTCTTCGACCGTGACCGGCGCAGTCATTGCTACTTTCTCATTAATTTGATTTTGCCCAAAGATATATGCCGCAATGAGTCTAAAACCTTGAGCAGAAGCCTCATCCAGATCTCCCTCGACTTGTACTTGCGCCAAAATCATCGGAGCATAAGCACGCAACTCATATGGTGGTGCTTTTTCAAGAACTGAATATTTTGGCTCTTCAACGGCCATTACCGACCCCGCAAAAAACAATAACAGTAAGGAGGCAATACAAATGAGAAATGTTTTCAACAGCACTTACCAATCGGCTTTTAGCAGGAAGCCTTGACCGCCGTACTCTACATTAGCGGATATACCAATCGGTAAGGTCAGTTTGTTCACTTGATGACCAAAAGGCAAATCCGTCAAGATCGGAATATTGCTTGGCAAACGCTCACGGATAGCGTTAACAGCATGCTCAAGGTTATATCCCCTATCGTTGTCGTATAGACGATAAGCAGAGAAACTGCCCAATAATATGGCCGCCTGATTTCCTAAAATACCGGCATCCAATAACTGCGATAAGGTTCTTTCAAGGCGATAAGGATGTTCATTCACATCCTCTAGGAACAAAATTCCACCCTGCGTTTGCTTGGCAGATGGCAAATAAGGCGTACCAACGAGACTAGCTAAGACAGTCAAATTGCCGCCCCAAAGCATCCCCTGAATTTGGCCAGCAGTAGATTTTCCTAAGAAAAGTTGAGAGGCATTAATGCTGCAATCCAATTTTCGACTTTGCACTGCATTCAAAAAATGCATCCACATAAAGCCATCGGGTTCAATTGACCTACCATCATCAGTCAATCTACCAAAGTCGTAATTTAACATGGGTCCTGATAAAGTCATTGCACCTGTTTTGGCTAACAATGCAAGCTCAAAGGTGGTGAAGTCACTGTGACCACAAATCTGCAGCCCCTTCTGAATGGCTTGTGCAATTGCCTGCCATTCAATATCGGGAAGAAGACGATGAATCCCGTAACCCCCACGCATAGCCATCACGATGGTCTGAGGATTGAGATTGGCTATTTGATTGATCTCTTGCAGACGCTCCTGATCGCTACCCGAAAAGCGCTGGAATACACGCTTCACACATTGCGTGTTTTGCAAGCTTATCCCCTGGTTTTGTAACCAAGCAATTCCTGCAAAGGGACTTTGCTCATCTAAGCTAGCACCCGATGGGGCGATCAGATAAATGGGATTCAACGCCGCTCCTTAAAAAAGCGACGCAAAAGTTGACCGCACTCTTCGCCCATAACACCACCCTCAATACGTGTTTGATGATTGATTTGTTTTGAAGAGAATACATCCAAAACACTTCCTGCAGCTCCTGTTTTAGGATCTTGCGCCCCAAATACGACGCGCTCTACTCTTGCATGCAAAATTGCCCCCGCGCACATCACGCATGGCTCAAGGGTGACATAAAGTGTACTACCCGGTAAGCGGTAGTTTTCAACTGATTTGGCTGCAGCTCTCAAAGCCAACATCTCAGCATGAGCACTAGGGTCATGATGTGAAATAGGCTGATTAAATGCTTTGGCTATGATTTGACCATCCTGAACCAGGACGGCCCCAACTGGCACCTCTCCTGCTTGAGCAGCTAATTGAGCCTGCTCAATTGCTTGACACATAAATTGTTGGTCAATTTCTGCTGGATTCATTTAAGCGGGATGTACATCAGCCCAGCAATTTGGAGTCTCATAGAGTCGAATCGCAGAGAGTTCAAGACGTCCGCCAAATGCTTTTGCGAAAACAGGTTGCAAAATAGCAAAAGCAGCATTAGCTAGATTTTCTACTGTGGGTACGTGCTCCATTACAACTGTTTTGTGATTAGGCAACGAAGCCAAAAATGCCACTAAGCCCTCGTCTTCTTTCGCCACTAAAAATGCATGATCCCATTTCTCAACGATGTACTGATTTGTCAGTTTTTTGATATCTCCAAAATCTAATACCATGCCATCATCAGCTTTACCTGGGTGATCAGCCACCTCTCCAGTCAATGTCACTTCAATAGCATACCGATGGCCATGGAGATGTCTGCATTGCCCATCGTGATTTGGAATGCGGTGACCCGAATCAAATTCAAGGCGGCGGGTAATGGATATTGGGCGTTGTTGGTTAGTCATGGGTTCAAGGAAAATCAATCAATCTTTATCGAATGCCGATGAGTTTATGTGATTGAATACTAAGCCTCCATAATGGACGCTTTTGACACAAACTCACGGCTAACTCAGTATTACCCTTCAAGTTAGGGCCATCCATAGGCTGCAAGAATCGATTGCGATAATCCATTTTCTCAAAGCGATCCATCAACTTTTCCAATGCATCATGGCCAGCTTGTGGCACTACTAATTTCAATTCATTTGCTTGCAAAACAATTAAATCGGCTCCCGACTTAGGGCTTACACACACCCAATCCACACCCTTGGGAACTTTGATCGTGCCATTAGTTTCAATCGCCACTTCAAAACCTTTTTGATGAAGTGCAACAATTAATACTTCGTCTAACTGCAAAAGCGGTTCACCGCCGGTAAATACCACATAACGTTGCTGAGGTCCCGCCGAAGTACTTCTCCAGGCAATCTCTATTGCATCAGCTAAGTCAGCAGCATTTTCAAACTTGCCACCACCATGGCCATCACTACCAACAAAATCAGTGTCGCAAAATTGACAAATCGCAGAAGCGCGATCTTCTTCTCGACCACTCCACAAATTACAGCCTGCAAAACGACAAAATACGGCAGCACGACCAGCGTGAGCGCCTTCGCCTTGCAGGGTGGGGAAAAGCTCTTTTACGGTATACATAGTAATCCACTCATTTTAAGCGTTTTACTCACTTCCAAGAGATTAACTCCCACTGCCAATAATCTTCCCAGTAGGCGTTAGCCCAATAAACACCAGGGGTGATATATCTTCCAAAACCCCTACGATATACCCAGCGGCCTATTTCTGGCGAAAACCAAACCTCTTCCTCGCGAATATTTTGCACTCTGAACAAATCATTGCTTTGAAAATACGGTATTTCATTTTGATAATGAAAAGTCAGTACTTGGCCTATTGGCGATGCGATGTTTTCCCAGCCAATAGCATTCATACTCAACCCCCAGTAATAACGACCATCTGGGTATCCGATCACTTGATATTGAGTTTTGTAAAAAGCATTCCAGCCAGCTTGAAATTGCTCTGGCCATAATGGCAATGCTTTTTCAAAACGTTGTGGCGGTTTCCAATGAGGATCTTGCAAAACAAAACCCCAGGGAGCTTGAATTTCTTCTGGCAAATTACCTGTTTTTGCACTGGTTCTTGCAATGCGGACCTCAGGATTAACAGCTACCACTTGCTCGGTGACGGTATCAACCACCTCTTGATTGAAGACGTTACGTATTTGATAGACCCACTCTTGGCCAACTTGAGGAGCGCGCACCGCTGGTGTGGGAATCGGTTGGGGAATAACTACCCCGCCTGGAGAAGGTAGCGCAGAAATACACCCCACCAATAATAGCGGTAGAACCAATAAAGATACTTGGCGTAAATGCTTTATTTGTAAGAAGTGAGATGCCACTGCAGACTATCTTCGAGATTTGGTGCGCCCAACTGACCACGAATCATATAGGATCCAGAAGATTCGCGTGCCACCCAGCGGCCAATACTAGGAGCAAACCAAGCTGTTTCCCGCAAAATGCAATTGACTTTGTTGTCATCATTGCTATCGTAATTAATCAAGCTTTGATAACGCAAAGTTAAGAATGAACCGGCCGGGACCGTGATTTGCTCCCATCCGTGCGCACTCATATACTGCTGCCAATCAAGCCTCCCATTTGGATAGCCACCGACACTGTACTTCGTCCTAATCTGCTTACTCCAAGTAGCAGTAAGCTCTTGTGGCCACAATGGAATAGCAGAACTAAAACTCACAAGATGCGGCCATTGAGGGTCGGTCAGAACCATTCCCCATGTCCCTTGAATTTCATTTGGCAACTGCTCACCGTAGTCATTAGAACGCTCAATGGTGATCGTTGAACCAATGTTGGCGACTCGTTCAGTAATCAAGCCCAAGTTTTTTCCATCAAATACGCTGCGCTTAAGATAAGTCCATTCTTGTCCAACTGCTGGTGGACGCACTGTAGGTAATGGATTGGGTTGCACAACGGGCGTACCTCGCTCATACCCAAGAGGAACTCCACATGCAATAGGAGCCAAAGCGGAAGAAACAATAAATGTTCGACGAGATAAATTCATATGGACCCCTTAACTCCAACAAAGAGATTAGCTTTACTATACCCCAAGCAACTCAATTTCTTCATCACTAAAGCCAGCCAATTTGCGAGCTTCAATATTAAATGGCCCTTTGAGCTTTGGAGCACGATAAGTAGTAGCTAAATCTTGATATGTAGCGATAGGCGAGAGATTGCTTAGACTGCATAAATAATTAAACCAATGATTACCAATTGCGACGTGGCCAATTTCATCGCGCAAAATGATATCCAAGATTTGAACAGCGCCCGATTCCTTGATTTGTTTGAAACGTTCACGAATCATCGGCACGGCATCCAAGCCTCTTGCTTCCATAGTTCGCGGCACGAGTGCCATCCTAGCAATAATAGAATCCGTAGTTCTCTCAACCATCTCCCACAAACTATTGTGCGCCTCAAAATCGCCATAGCGATATCCAAAGGACTGCATATAATTTTCTACGAGAGAAAAGTGATATGCCTCCTCTTTAGCAACCTTTAACCAATCTTCATAATATTGTGTTGGCATCCCTGGAAAGCGCCAGATCGCATCAAGCGCCAAATTAATAGCGTTAAATTCAATATGGGCTAATGAATGCATGAGCGATGCTCTACCCTCAACGGTATCCATTTTGCGGCGAGGCACTTGCAGAGGAGGAACTAACGCAGGTTTCTCAGGGCGCCCCGGCAATATCACATTCTCGGCATTTAAACTTACCTCAGCAATGAGCGCAATGCGTTGTTCGTGATAATCAGAGAACAATTGAAACACCTGATTCACTTTGCCCTGAGGATCAGACAGGGACAGAATTTCTAGGGCGACTTGGCGTAACTCGCTCATAGAGAAAAGAATGGGTCAGTTATTCCCACTCGATAGTGGCTGGCGGCTTGCCACTGATGTCATAAACGACGCGATTGATGCCGCGCACTTCATTAATGATGCGATTAGAAACTTTACCGAGTAACTCATGCGGTAAATGTGCCCAATGCGCCGTCATAAAGTCTTGTGTTTGAACTGCTCTAAGCGCAACAACATACTCATACGTTCTGCCATCACCCATCACGCCAACTGACTTCACAGGCAGAAATACTGCGAATGCTTGGCTGGTCAAGTCATACCATGACTTTTGACTGACTTCATCAATAGTGTTGCGTAACTCTTCGATGAAAATTGCATCTGCCCTTTGCAAAAGACTAGCAAACTCGGCTCTTACCTCGCCCAAAATACGAACGCCTAATCCTGGACCAGGGAATGGATGTCGATAGACCATCTCCCGAGGCAAACCCAGCGCTACACCAAGTTCGCGCACTTCATCTTTGAATAACTCGCGTAGTGGCTCGAGCAATTTAAGGTGCATATCTTCAGGCAAGCCACCCACGTTGTGGTGACTCTTGATAGTGTGCGCACCCTTCTTTCCTTTTCCTGCCGATTCAATTACATCGGGATAAATCGTGCCTTGAGCTAACCATTTTGCATTTTTAATTTTGGCAGATTCACTCTGAAAAATCTCCACGAATTCTTTACCAATAATCTTACGTTTTGCTTCTGGATCAGCAATACCAGCCAATTTACCCATAAAAGTATCTTTGGCATCTACCCGAATTACCTTGACACCAAGATTACGCGCAAACATTTCCATCACCATATCGCCTTCGTTCAGGCGCAGCAGACCATGATCAACAAACACGCAAGTTAATTGATCACCAATAGCACGATGAATTAAGGCAGCTGCAACACTGGAGTCAACCCCACCGGACAAGCCCAAAATAACTTCTTCATTGCCCACTTGATGACGAATGTTTTCTACCGCTTCTGCAATGTAATCACCCATAACCCAATCAGGTTTGCATTGACAAATCTGATGAACAAATCGCTCAAGAATGGCAGTACCTTGAATAGTATGAGTCACCTCAGGATGAAATTGAAATGCATAGAAGCGTCGCTCCTCATCCGCCATGCCTGCAATCGGACACGATTCTGTAGAAGCCATCAACTTGAATGATGGTGGCATAGCAGTTACAGAGTCACCGTGACTCATCCACACTTTGAGAATGCCATGACCCTCACTAGTCGAGAAGTCTTGAATTCCTTTAAGCAATTGAGTGTGACCATGAGCGCGTACCTCGGAATAACCAAACTCGCGTGCTTTACCCAAGGCTTCTGCTGAAGCCACATCACCACCTAATTGAGTCGCCATGGTTTGCATGCCGTAGCAAATACCCAGGACTGGAACTCCTAATTCAAAAACGATTTGTGGCGCCCGCGGGCTACCCTCTTCCGTGACAGAGCTTGGCCCACCCGAGAGAATGATGCCCTTGCCGCCCTCTTTTTGAATAAATTGACGAATGAACTCTGGATCACAATCATAAGGGTGTATCTCTGAATACACCTTCGCATCACGAACGCGTCTTGCAATTAATTGAGTAACTTGTGAACCAAAGTCGAGAATCAGTATTTTATCGTGCACGAAAGAATCAATCTTAAATTCAGCTTTTGTTTATTTCTTAATCTCTGTGATAGTTTGGCGCCTCTTTCGTGATCTTCACATCATGAACGTGAGATTCACGAACACCCGCTGAGGTGATCTCCACAAAATTGGCTTTCTCATGCAATTCCGCAATGGTTTTGCAACCCAAATAACCCATAGAAGAACGAATTCCACCAGTCAACTGATGCAAGATAGCCAAGACGCTACCTTTATAGGGGACCTGGCCCTCAATACCCTCAGGCACAAGCTTTTCAGCATTGGCCACAATATCGCTTTGGAAATAACGATCCGCAGAACCATCTGCCATCGCACCCAAGGATCCCATGCCGCGGTAACTCTTGTAGGAGCGTCCTTGATATAAGAACACTTCACCTGGCGCTTCTTCGGTACCCGCAAACATGCCACCCATCATCACGGCACTGGCACCTGCAGCTAGCGCTTTAGCAACATCACCGGAATAACGTACGCCACCATCTGCAATCAATGGAATCCCAGTGCCCTTGAGAGCGGTTGCGACATTCACGATTGCGGTGATCTGTGGCACACCTACACCAGCAACAATTCTTGTTGTGCAAATAGAGCCCGGTCCGATGCCAACCTTGACACCATCTGCCCCATGGTCAGCCAATGCTTTAGCTGCATCAGCCGTGGCAATATTTCCACCTATCACTTGGACTTGAGGAAAGTTTTGCTTGACCCACTTCACGCGATCCAATACACCTTGGCTGTGACCGTGTGCAGTATCCACCACAATCACATCCACCCCAGCACGCACTAGCAATTCAATGCGCTCGTCATTGTCAGGACCCACACCCACTGCGGCACCAACGCGCAACTTTCCTTCGCTATCTTTGCAGGCATTTGGGTGTTCAGTAGCCTTCAAAATATCTTTAACTGTAATCAGACCGCGCAATTCAAATTTATCATTGACTACAAGAACACGCTCGAGACGATGTTGACTCATTAAGCGCTTCGCTTCATCTAATGAGCAACCCTCTTTGACAGTGACCAAACGCTCACGAGGAGTCATTTTCGTTTTAACGGGAGCGTCTAAATCTTCTTCAAAACGTAAATCACGGTTAGTAATGATGCCGACCACTTCTTTACCAACCAATACTGGAAATCCTGAAAATCCATGCTCACGTGAAAGCTGAATAACTTGTCGTACCGTCACATCTGGAGCAATAGTGATGGGATCACGTAACACACCAGATTCATAACGCTTCACTTTGGCAACTTCTCGAGCTTGCTCTGCTGGCTTCAGATTTTTATGAACAATACCAATGCCACCTTCACTAGCCATCGCAATCGCCAGCCGGCCTTCAGTGACGGTATCCATCGCAGCAGATACCAATGGTGTATTAAGTGAAATATCCCGAGTTAACTTACTTGCCAAGCTGGCATCTCGAGGGAGTACCGATGAATAAGCCGGTACAAGGAGCACATCGTCAAAAGTGAGTGCTTTTTGAATGAGTCGCATGCAAAACCCCTAGTCGCAAAAACAGATTATAGCCTCCTAGCCCTCCTTTTGGCTGCTGCAGCCTGGAATTTGGCATCCTGACTCTGATTCGCCTTCTTACGACGGACTGCCTTGGGGTCAATTAATAGCGGGGAATAAAGCTCTAAGCGATCTCCAGAATAAATAGGGCTATCCCATTCCTTGCGCTTGCCAAAGACCCCAAAACAGCCTTTACGAGCGAAGACAGGGTCCTCCTTACTGGTTGCTAGGCCGGCTCTTAACAAGGCCAATCCTACTGTTGGGGGTTCCTCTGCAGTAATGACGAGCTGGAATGGTTTGAGAGTAGGCACACCTTGCCTAGCATCGCAAATAAAAATTTCCAAAACTTGGCTAGCCATATAAGTCTTCTGCACGTTTTACAAAACAATCAACAAAGGTGCCTGCGATGTGTCCAAACACGGGACCAATGATCTTATCCAAAATGACGCTCTTAAATTCCCAATGTAATTTGAACTCCACTTTGCAGGCATCTTCCCGCAATGGTATGAAATTCCATTGGCCTGAAAAATGCTTAAATGGCCCATCTACAAAAACCATGTCGATCGTCTCAGGTCGATGATTAATGTTGCGCGTATGAAAGAATTGATTGATACCCTTAAAACTAATCTTAATTTTGGCATCTAATACAGCATCGGTTTGCTCAAATATCTCCACCCCGCCGCACCAAGGCAAAAACTCGGGGTAACGCGCTACATCAGTCACCAAGCCATACATACGGTCGGCTGATTGACTAATTAATACGGTCTTGTAGACGTCTGCCATAATCGATCTTGGAAGCTAAATAAATATGAGTATCGTCGATAACAAAAAAGCCTTCTTTGATTATTTTATCGAGGAGCGCT
>JACCDO010100251.1_pt1 | contig 50148 bp, 76 predicted proteins | sample 7446101 | NCBI WGS metagenome assembly JACCDO01 (sample SAMN15323440, study PRJNA562643) | freshwater metagenome | isolation source: river surface water | place: USA:Blue River Watershed | collected 2017-08-16 | reverse complement strand
GTATTCGCAACATCTTCTGTGGTCGTGAGGGTAAGGAACTTACTCGCACAGACATCGCTGACATTGGTAACATGATTGGTGTTGCGGTTGTTGCAGGTAACGTTCGTCGCTCTGCAGAGTTGCTAATTGGTCGCATTGATGACGAGGATTTCTTGAACCTCAAGAACCCTGAAGTCTTCCCAGAGCGCAACTCATACGACATCGAAACTCCGGGCTGGGGTTACATGTCGAACAACTCGGTTGAGGTTGAGGTTGGAACTGACTTCACTCCAATTGTAGATGGCATCATCCGCAACGGTGAGCCAGGCGTTATCTGGATGGACCAGTCTCGTGCTTATGGTCGCATGAAGGATGAGCCAAACTTCAAGGACTGGCGTGTTGCTGGCTACAACCCTTGTGCCGAACAGTCGCTTGAGTCGTTCGAGATGTGTACTCTTGTAGAAACCTACTTGAACCGTCACGAGTCAAAGAAGGACTTCCTCCGTACCTTGAAGTTCGCTTACCTATACGCAAAGACCGTAACTCTTCTTCCTACCCACTGGGAAGAAACCAACGCAATCATGCAGCGTAACCGCCGAATCGGAACCTCGATTTCTGGTATCGCAAACTTTGCTGACACTCGCGGTCTAGTTGAGTTGCGTGACTGGATGGACGAAGGCTACGAGACTGTAAAGAGCTATGACGACGTTTACTCTGAGTGGCTTGCTGTTCGCCCTTCTGTGAAGATGACTACCGTAAAGCCTTCTGGCACGGTATCAATCCTTGCAGGTGAATCACCGGGCGTTCACTGGACTCCGGGTGGCGAATACTTCCTTCGTGCAATTCGCTTCAAGAAGTCAGACCCAATGCTGCCTTTGTTCCAGATGGCAAACTACACAGTTGAAGATGACGTTACCGACGTTAACGGAACCTCGGTAGTTTACTTCCCAATCAAGGCTAATGCAAAGCGAGCAGAGCGAGATGTCTCAATCTTTGAGAAGATGGCTCTAGCTGCAACCGCACAGCACTACTGGTCAGACAACTCAGTGTCGGTGACAATCTCATTCGACCCAGAGACTGAATCAAAGCACGTTGGTACAGTTCTTCACATGTTTGATGGACAGTTGAAGACAGTATCATTCTTGCCTTCAGGTAACTTCACTTATCCACAGATGCCGTACACGCAGATTACACAAGAGGAATACGAAGAGTATGCTAACAACCTTTTCACTATTGATTTCTCTGGTGTATATGCTGGTATGGCTGCTGATGCGGTTGGCGAAGCGTACTGTACAACTGATGCGTGTGAAGTCAAGCTCATCAAGGAAAACCAAAAGTAATCTGATATAATAGAATAGCGACTGCCGCTTCCCTCCTTAGTGGGAGTTGCCTTGCCAAAGCCCCCGTCGAGCATTTATCGCTCCGGGGGTTTTGTGCATCTTACGGATAGATAAGATAGAATAGAAGCATATGATAATCTTCCCAGACCACAACCTACCTCGCCAGTCTGCTGACTGGGGAGATAAGGTTGAACTCGAAATCAAGAAACTTGATAAGCGTCGCTCTGGTGGAGGCGCTTCTGGTTCTGATGGAAATGTTGGACCGCAAGGCCCTCAGGGTCCTCAGGGCCCAGCCGGAGAAGACGGCGCTCAAGGCCCGCAGGGCGAACAAGGCATTCAGGGCATTCAGGGAATCCAAGGCGAGCAGGGTATTCAGGGCGAAATTGGCCCCCAGGGTATTCAGGGTGTCCAAGGAGAGCAAGGCCCTCAGGGAGAGCAAGGCATCCAAGGCCCACAGGGTGAGCAAGGCTTGCAGGGCATTCAAGGTGAGCAGGGTCCACAGGGCATCCAAGGTGAAACTGGACTTCAGGGAATTCAGGGCCCAAAGGGCGACACCGGCGACCAGGGTATTCAAGGAATTCAAGGCGAGACCGGCCCTCAAGGTGAGCAGGGTATTCAGGGTATTCAAGGTGTTCAAGGTGTCAAGGGTGACACTGGTGAGCAAGGGCCTCAAGGCTTTACTGGCCTATCAGCGTATCAAGTCGCACAACTTGAAGGGTTTACCGGAACTGAGACCGAGTGGCTTGCGTCGCTTCAGGGTGCCGATGGAGCCACTGGCCCGATGGGTCCTCAGGGTGTAAGTATTACACTAATTGGGTCTGTTGCAACCGTAGAACTTTTGCCAGCAACTGGCAATGAAGTAAATGACGCTTACATTGTAGATGCCGATGGTGACATCTGGGTATGGGCTACAACTGGCTGGTATTCTGCTGGACAGATTGTTGGACCTCAGGGATTAACTGGTGCTACTGGGGCCACTGGCGCTACTGGAGCAACTGGTCCTGGTGTAGCCGCAGGTGGTACTGCTGGGCAGATTCTATCTAAGATTGACGGCACTGATTACAACACAACTTGGATTGACAACTTTGCACCAAACGTAGAGCTATATGCTAAAAACCAAACTACCTCAACTATGTATAAGGGGCAGGTTGTATATATCTCTGGAGCAGATAACTCTGGAGATACTCCAAAACTATCCCTCGCAAGCGCAAGCATAGAAACAACTTCTTCAAAAACAATTGGTAGACTTAAACAAGACCTAGCACCAGATGCTTTTGGCTGGGTAATTACTGAAGGTATGCTTGAGGGTATTGATACTTCTACCGCAACTGCCGGACAAAGTATCTGGCTTGGAGAAACTGCTGGTAGCGTAGTTTATGGCGCTCCACCAGCGAAGCCAGCACACTCGGTTTACTTGGGTGTTCTAATCAGGTCGCAACAAAATAACGGTAAAGCATACGTTAAGGTTCAAAACGGTTACGAGATTGATGAGCTGCACAATGTTGCTATTGAGTCGAATGGCTCAGTAGCCGATAACGAGGTTCTCGCCTACGATTCCGCAACTAGCCTTTGGAAAAACCAGACTGCTGCTGAAGCAGGGCTTTCGGTTCTAGGTCACACTCACGCACCTACTGATATTACGGGTACTGCGGTTATTACTACTGACAGCCGTCTAAGTGATGCTCGTACACCGTTAGCCCATACTCACACCATCGCAAACGTTACAGGGTTGCAAACTGCGTTAGATGGTAAAGCGGCTACCAGCCACACTCACACAAAGTCTCAGATTACAGACTTTGCTCACACCCATCCAACAAGCGAAGTTGTCGGTTTAGATACGGCTCTTGCGGGCAAGGCATCTACTGGCCACACGCATACGCTGGATGACCTCTCGAATGTCACTGTGCCGTCTCCGACTAGCGGGCAGGTGTTGTCTTGGAATGGTACCGCATGGGTTAACGCTACTCAATCGCCATCATTTTATGTTTCAGAAACCGCACCTACTGGTACGCTTCAAAATGGTGATGGCTGGTTCAACTCGTCTAGCGGTCGTATTTTTATTTACTATGACAACTTTTGGGTTGAGCCAACTCCGACACCTCAAGCCGCACCAGCACAGCAGACTATACCAGACATCGTTTGTCCAATCATGTTAGGATTCTAATGGCGGCTATTGATTTCCCAAACTCACCTACCCTGAATCAAGTTTTTACCGTTGACTCTAAAACTTGGCAATGGAATGGCTCCGCTTGGGTCGGCATTCCTTATACAATTACCGGGGCTCAGGGGCCTCAAGGTGTTCCAGGCGAGCAAGCCTTTAGCTCCTTTTTGACAATGGGCGCTTAGACCCTAGTTGTGATAGAATAGAGATATTATGGCAGCCAACGACTTACCATCAAACATCAGCTACGGAACCGTCAAGGGGCGGTTTCTATTGGCATACGCCGATGGTGTAGACTCTGACGTTTTTCCAGATGGCGCTCCAGCTAAGGGTTCGATTCTTTTTACCCCAAGCCCAGCAAACATCAAGGACACCACGGCAGTTGCCAACTCCGTCCTTACTCCGGTTACGATTCTTCCAGGTACTATTGCCTGTGAACTTGACTCAGAGGGTTACCTTCTAGGTACTGACGGAACTCGCGGTGTGCGTCTAGTCGCAACTGACGACCCAGACATGAACCCAACCAACTGGACTTGGCAGGTTGACTACCGTCTAACCGACCAGGATGGTGCTGCTGTTCGTGGAGTTCCAACCCACGACATGTCGCTTCCGTCTGGAACCACCGTTGACTTGACTCAGGTTGCTCCGGTAGCATCATCTGATGGAACCTACTACATTGTTGGCCCACAGGGTTTGCAGGGTGTGCGTGGTCGTTACTTTACCAGTGACACTCCGCCTACGTTCGACGAAGAAGATGAGCTCTATCCGCTTGTAGAAGGCGATGCTTGGTTCAATGTAAATACCGGTAAACTATACATTTACTATGACGCATTCTGGGTAGAGGCTTACAGTAACATCGCTGGACTTCAAGGCCCTCAAGGCGAACAGGGTGAGCCTGGAGTTGACGGCCAAGGCGTAAACCTAACCGTAGGCACAGTAACCTCTGTGCCTTCTGGCGACGGCGCTGAAGTTTCAATTACTGGAACATTTCCAAACCAGACAATTAACTTTGTACTTGAGGCTGGGGAAACTGGTCCGGCTGGAGCAGATGGTCCAATCGGCCCTCCAGGTCCAGAAGCAAATATCGATGATTTTAAAGTAATCCAAATACTAGGAGCTTACTAATATGGCAACAATTCCAAAGGCCCTTTTTAGAGGGGCAGCAACCACTACTACATCAACCGTGCTTTACACCGTTCCGGCGTTAACTAGCGCAGTTGTTACTAACGTAGTTGTAACAAACACCTCTGGCTCTGCTGGAACCTTTACGCTTTCACTTGGTGGGGTTGTAATAGCAAACCTAGTAACCGTTGGCGCTTATGATTCAACCACTTTGGACCTAAAGCAAGTTTTGAGCGCAGCGCAAACACTAACTGGCGGAGCTTCTGCAACTACGATTAACTTCCACATCTCAGGCGTAGAGATAAGCTAATGGGCGTAGTAAAGCTCTCTACTGCGGGTAGCTTCAATAACGTAAAGCCAGTCTACCCAAAGTTCACTGCTGGTAATTCTGGCCCTAGCGTATTTGCCTTCGCTGACGGCACCTCGACTTACAGGGTGAGTTCAGATGGTTTGACTTGGACTGGATATTCATACACCCAAGGTAACTCATCCCTTATTAATCGCCTAATTTATTTGCAGTCACAGGCGTTATGGTGGTGGATGCCTGAGTATCCTGGAAACGGAAACTCTTACACATCTAGTGTCTACAGTTTTAAGCCTCAATCACTAGATTACACCACCACTATTTCTTATGACCGTCAAAGCCCGTTCCTTGAAGCTGGTGCAAGTTTGCGAAAAGTCTACACGGGTAACGGCAATAATACCGTTTGGGATTTAACGCAAGCTAACCGATACCGCTACAACTCTGCTCCTTACGATGTTGGAATAAACCGCCCAGCGTATGATGGCGCTAATACTTGGGCACTTGCAGACTATAACTCCTCATACCGTTGGAATAAATATAACAGCGGAGCAGGAACATCAGGCGATGGCATCTTGCCTTTTGCTTATAACAACGTTGGTAGCGGCTGGCAAAACTGGTCAGACTATGCAGCACCTGTTACACAGTCTGCATCTGACCTTTTCTACTGGAAGGGTTACTGGTTCTTCGCAAGCTATATCAATAACACGATTTATAGAACCGCTAATATTGCTACCGCTTCGCCAACTTGGACCACCGTTGGAACAACTGGTGGAACATATTACAATATTAAATTCTGGGCTGTTAATGATGAACTTTGGTTGACTACGACATCTGGTGGTGCCCTATCGACCATGTGGAAGATTAGCACCCCTACCGGTAGCCTGACCTCAGTTACCTTGCCTTCTGCAAAGCTCGTTAGAACACCGTTATTTGGCAACGGGGTATACGTCTTCGTGTGCAGCGACGGAACCGTTTTGCGCTCAACCACTGGTGCCTCGGGCAGCTTCTCTTCGGTTAGCACTGGCTCAACGGGGGTTTCTTACTACTCGGGAGGGTTTGGTCCAGCATAATGAGATACGAAATAAACGACGGCATTCTTTACATCTTCGACCAGGGTTCTAATGTTCCATTTATACTTCAACCAACTTGGCCTTCGGGCGACGCTTGGGGCGATGGAGAGGCTGAGGCTTGGGCGGAACAAACTATCCTTGCCCTAAATGACCCGACCGCTGACCTTGCCGGACCAAGTCCAGAGATGCCTACAGAGGCGCGTAGGGCAGTGGAAGAAGAACCTCTAAGCGTGATAGAATAGACTAATGGCAATCAATTTTCCAGATACACCCACACTTAATCAGTCGTTCACTGCAAGCGGTCGCACCTGGACTTGGAATGGCTACGCTTGGGATTCTGTTGGCACCGTAATTGAGGAAGGCCCTGTTGGCCCTACTGGGCCACAGGGGCCACAGGGGCCACAGGGTATCCCTGGTGACATTGCAAACCTAACTGCGACCTCGCCGATTCTATTTAACCCAACCACGGCAACAATTAGTTTTGCTGGTGTTGCGCTTGACGATATCACTAACGTTACCGCACCAAGCCCAACTTCTGGACAAGCCCTTCGCTGGAACGGTACTGCCTGGGTTAATGCTGACGTAATTGAATCTTACTCTCTTGACAGCCTTACAGATGTTGTAATCTCGGCAACTCCCGTTGCTGGTGATACAATTGTATATAACGGAACAAACTTTGTGAATCAGCAAGCAGCTGAACCACTACCTGCAATTATGATGATGATGGGAGCCTAGCCAAATGGCTACGACTTATGCAATCCTTGGACAGGCAGCACCTGCCAATACATCCAACACTGACCTATACACAGTTGGCGCTGGCAAGCAGGCTGTAGTTAGCACGATTGTTGTGACTAACGTAAACACTGCTGCAGCTAATGCGACAATCTACATTCGCAAGAATGGCGCTGCTGCATCTTCTGCCAACACACTCATCAAGGCCGCCGCTGTGCCTGTCGCTGACCTTAAGGCACTTACTATTGGTGTGACCCTAGGTGCTGGTGACATTATCACCGTAGCATCTGGCACTGCAAACGCACTAGCGTTTCATGTCTTTGGAAGCGAGATTGCATAATGGCAATTAGTACATTTGCTACTCCAACAACTGGTTTTACTCCAATTTACGCAAGGTTTACTGGGGCTCAGGCTCAAGCTATAATGGTAGACATTCCCGTTGGCTACTATGAATTCTCTTGGTTTCCTAATGACCAATCAGCAGCAACTGCACTTGGAACATTCTCGCTTGTAGATACTTCTGGTATTTCAACCGCCTACACAACGGTTGACAACAACAGCGCTGATGCAAGAAATGTTTCGGTTATCAATGTAAACATAACTGTGCCAATTGCGTCCATTACGACAACCTCTCAGACTGGAAACTTGGTTTGCCGTCGAATTGGTGACGTAAAGACTACCCTAACTGGAACTGCGACTGTTTACGCCACCAGCCAAAGCATTACCCTTACCGCATCTACATCTTGCATCCTTGAAGGCGGTGGCGGTGGCGGCGGTGGTGGAACTAGCGTTGCAATGGGCGGAAACGGAGGCGGAAGCGGATATTTCCAATTTATTACCGTTCCGGCTGGAACTTATAGCTTTGTTTCTGGCGCTGGTGGAAATGCTGGTATCGGTAATAATGGAGATGGCGGAGCCGGTGGCGCTTCTACGTTTGCTGGCTATACCGCCAATGGCGGCTCTGGCGGTAGGGGTGCTGGCTACGGTGCTTCAAACGCTGCCGGTGGCGCTACTGGCGGCGGTGGCGGTGGCAGCGGTGCCACTCCGACCGGCTTCCCATCATGGAGAACCCCAGGTTCTGGTGGTACCGGTTACGGCTCGTACGGCGGCGGTGGCGGCGGTGGCGGTATTGGTGCTGGTGGAAACGGTTCTAACAGCTCAAATAACGCGGCCTCACCAGGCACTCAAGGTTCAGGCGGCGGGTCTGGTGCCGGAGGTTCGTCATCAAACTTTAATGGCGCACCCGGCGGCGCTGGTGCACTAGCAGCATTGATTTGGAGTTAATAAAATGAGCGTATTTGCAATTATTGAAAACGATAAAGTAACCAACATTGTGGAGGCAGAAACCGAAGAGCTTCTTCAGATGCTGCTACCAGAAGCTGAGTTACTAGAAACCACTGAGGCAACTGGTATTGCTTACATTGACTCAGATTACGACCGAGAGGCCGGTAAATTTGTGCCACCTCAGCCGTTTACATCTTGGGCATTCGACAGGACTTCGTGGTCTTGGGGTGCACCAAAAGCTTATCCGCAGGTAGAAGGAAAATTCTTTATCTGGGATGAAGAGCAGCTTGACTGGGTAGAGCCAGTAATTGAACCAATCGTAGCCGAATAGGATATAGCCACATGGCACACATTCCAGACATCTACCCACCAGACTACTCAACGGTCATTGGGCAGATTCGTCTACTTGTTCCAGATACCGAGCAACTAGAGAACCTAGCAGACCCTACGGCTGAAGCGTCATACCTATTTGACGACCACCAGATGCAGGCGTTTGCTGTTCTGTACAGCAACAACGTCAAGAAGGCGGCAGCACAGGCTAAACTTGTGCTTGCCACTTCTGAGGCGTTGATTAACAAGGTTATTCGAACCTCTGACTACACTACTGACGGCGCTAAACTTGGTGCAGAACTTCGTGCTCAAGCAAAGCAGTTGCAAGAAGAAGCAGCACAGGATGCTCTTGTGGAGCAATACGACTCTTCGTTCACTGTAGTCCCATACAACACCAAGTGGGATAACTCTTGGCTCTAAACACTCGCGGCTCGATTGACCCTCGGTGGACTACCCACAACCGAGGTGTTCTTCGCGCACTCCAGCTTGCGACGGTTGAAATCTTTAACCAAGGCTCCGCTTCTCAGGTTTACGATGCAACTACTAACACCTGGACCGGAACCGCAACTACGCTATACACCGGTCCTGCACGTGTGCAACAGTTGAACTCGGTCAGCGAAACTTCTGAGAACTATAACCCAACCTTTATCAAGACGGTTCGCGTACAGATTGAAGCAACTGCCGTTGACATCCGCCCTAACGACCGTATGCGTGTTACCGCTTGTGCAACCAACGAATCGCTAAAGAACTTCATCTACGTTGTCACGGACGTTTTAAACTCAAGCAATGCTTGGGAGAAGACCCTTCTGTGCAGAGTTGACACCGAGCTAGACCCAACGGAGGTCTAATGGCTGCCAAGCGTCAAGATAGATTTGACAGACTTCGCACTTCTGGTCCCGGCTATGAGACTGGTGACAAAGAAAACTTTGACACTCAAGTAGAGTTTGTATTTGACTACACCGACCTTGACCGAACTTCGCGTCAGGTAAAAAAAGAACTGTCTGACTTTAGTTATGAACTATCAAAAGCGTTTAATGCCACAAAGAATTCTCGCGGCAAAAAAGACAACCTATTTTATCTAAGCAATAAGCAGATTAAGCCTTTTATCACAGGCTCAAAGAATCCATCAGAGCAGTTTAACCTAATGCCAGATGGCACTCAAATGACGCTTGCACTTAAAGATGGCATGCAGTCTATGGGCCGCGAAGGTGCGAACACCATGCGTAAATACGTAAACCGTATTGAGACTGGTCGCATGAAGGGTTCAATCACTTACAACACTCGCTCATACTCTAACAAGTATGTTGTTCGTATTGGTTGGACGCAACTCTGGTATAAATACTTTGGCTTCCAGGAAAATGGAACTCGCACAGGTATTCGCCCGATGCACTCAGTTGTCCGTACCTACATTGAAATGCTGCCTCGTGTGCAGAACTACATGTCACGATTTACTCGTGGTTACACCTCTGGTTCTAAGGACCAGTACGCTGGGAAGGGCGTGAAATTCTAATGAGCCTTAATCTACTTGCGGTTCAAGACCAGATTGCAACTAAACTCAAAGAACTTCCACAGGATGTTTACGAGACCTCTGCACCAGAAGATTCAAAACTTCGCTTTGATGACAGCGGTATGATTCTGCCTTACATCGTCATAGAGTACGCTGACATGTACGAGTCAGCACAACCTGGTGGAATCCTGTCAAACCGTTATGACGTTAAAACCTCATACGTTATTGTTGCCTGTGTCGCACCGACTGAGCGTTCAGCTCGACAGGTCGCTGGCCTAGTTAGAGATAAACTCACTGGCTTTACCCCAACTGATGCCGGAGAACTCATGCTATCTGGTGGTGGACTATCTTACACAGCGCCAGAAGCCAAGCCAAATCGCTATGTTGCAGAGTTGTCGTTCACGTTCCCGGTCAACATTGTATGGTAAAATAGAAATAGCATGGAAGGATTCTAATGGCTCTAGTCATCAACACACGCACCGGTAAATCCGCTGTTGTGCCTGACCACTATATTGGTCACCCAGTTTTGGGCAATGACCTCGTTCTGGCGACAGATGAGGTTCAGGCTGCACCAAAGAAAGAAACAAAAACCAAGAAGGAGCAGCCTGCTCCAGTGGTTGAGGCAGTAGAAGTATTGCCTGAGCCAGAAATCAACATTGAAGAAGACAAGGAATAAAGCATGGCTACAAAGATGCTTCGCCCTAACGTTGGTATTTATGTTGCCGCCGCAGATGCATTTGCTGACTGGACAGCCCCTACGCTGACTGAAATCACCGCTGCAACTAAGGTATTCAACATCTCACCAGCAGTTACCGACGACTACACTCTAAACATGACCGACTCAGCAACCGACACCTCACTGGCTGTCGTTGACAACGCTTCGGTTTCAACCCCAACCTACTACAACTACGAGGCATCTCTTGATGGCTTCCGTGACGAGAACGCTTCAGCGACTTCGGTCTACAACAAGTTCCGTGACTTGTTCGCAACTGCAGATGTTAAGTACTACCTCATCAAGCGTGTTGGTAAGTTGCACAACGCAGCGTTTGAAGCTGGCGACGAAATCTCAATCTACGGTGTAAAGACCGACTTCCCAGTTGACCTAGTTGGCGACGGCGAGATGCTACGCATCGGTGCCCGCTTCCTAACTACCGGTGAAGTAAAGGTTAACGTTGCCGTTGCTGCTGGTACTGCAGGTTCTGGCCCAGCTCTTGCTGCAAGCGTTGGAACCAAGTCACAGTCAAACGGTAAGATTAAGGTTTGGTGGGTTCCTGCTGCGAACATCACCGGTACCGAGGACGCATGGCTTGCTGCTCCAGACATCTCTGACTTGTCAGCATCTGGCTCACTAGACCTAACTCAGGCAATTGCTTGGGATGGCTACGACCTTGGAGCAACCGACTCAAACAAGATTGACGACCGTGGAATCATCGACGAAGGTGCAGTACAGGAGCGCGGCTTTGCCCAGTTCACTGGCTCACTAACCTTCTTCCGTGGAATCACCTCAGAGACCACTGGCGCTTACTACAACGCATTCGAAGCGTTCAAGTCTGCAACCGATGGCTCACGTCCACAGGGTTACCTAGTAACTCGCATTGGTCTACCTAACTCGACCGCAATTGCTGCTGGTCAGAAGGTAAACGCATTCAAGTTCATCGCTGACGCAGTGATGGACAACACTGAGGGTGAAGACTCTGTGAAGTTCATGGTTAACTTCCAGCCTCAGGGTAAGCTTGCTGTAAACGTTGCTGCTGTAGCGTAATAGCAAAAAGCTGGTCGGAGAGGGTTTTGCGCCCATTTACCCTCTCCGACCTTTACCATTTATAAACGGGCGATAAAACGGCGAAAGGTATACAAATGAGCGAGAACATCGCAGAGGTCTTGGACCTCGTTAAAGATGCACAATCACCAGCCAAGTTCAACCTGGCTGAAGTCATCAAGGGTAGAGGATACCCAGAAGACTCTGTTGATATCTACCTAGACGCAGACAGTGCGTACAGGCTCAACAAGTTGAACGATGAACTAATCCTTCTGACCACAGAGGAAGAGACTGCCCCGCTAGAGGCAGAAGCAGATGAACTTGCTAAGAAGATTCTAGCCTCAAAGCTAACCTTCCACATGCGTGGGCTGCCACAGTCTGTTGTGGAGGCCATTGAGCGTAAGTCTAAGGTCAACAAAGCCGGTCAAGACGAAGACATTGTGATGGAGTATTTCTCTCGCATTATCGCTTCAAGCATCATCAAGGTAGTAGATGCTGAAGGCAACGTAGATGACCACCAGTTTACTCACGAAGAAGTTTCAGAGATGCGTGGAGCATTCCCCGCAGAATCATGGACAGCACTTCTCTCTGCTGTGCAGAAGTTAACACTAGCATCAGGATATTTCCAGGGGCTTACTGATGCAGGTTTTTTACCGAAGTCCTAACTTGGGAGCATAACCGCGTCTACATCGTAAAGATTAAGGCAGCGCTGCGGGCTGGCATACGGCCCGTAGCAATGCTCTTCTACGAACAGCCATCTAAGCCTTGGGTTCCATTTGACTTTATGCTGGTAGAGGCGTTACAGATGCTAGAGGATGAAACCTGCAATGAGTGCGGTAATCCTATCTGGGTCTGTCGTAATAACGAGGCATCCAATGTTGGGTTTAAAATTAAAACTACGAAGTGCTACGCAAAAGCAGAGCTTGAGAAGTGGCGTGAGGTAGAAGAAAAGAAGAATAAGAACAAGAAGAAGTATGGCGAGATGCCTTATATTGTTGCTTATACTTATGACGATGGACCACTTCCTACGCGAGAAGAATACTACCGGGGCCTATCGGATAAGATAGAATAAAATAAGGATTCCTTTAGATATGGTGGTATGTTTTGAATAAGCAGAGTCTTGAATTTGAACTCAAGGGCAATATCAGCGACTTTACTAAAAACATTAATGCTGCCAAGGGTGACCTTAAGAAACTATCTGAAGCAGTTAATGATTCGCTTGGTGGATTGCCTGCCGGAAAAAACATCAGCAAAGAGATAAAGACCGCTAATGCTGAGGCTCAGAAGCTTCTAAAAACTCTCCAGGCACTACAGGCTGCTGGTAAAACAAATCTATCCCAAGCAACTCCACGTCAACGCGCGGTCTTTGGCGGCAAAAAGGAATCCTATGAGGCTTCGCTTGCGGCGGCACGCCCTAGCGCAATAGAGGCTGCTGCTCAAAAAGAGTCTATTGCTCTTGAAAAAGAAAAGGCCAAGGCAACCAAGGAGACCGCTAGGGCTGTGGCCCAAGCGGCAAAAGAAGAGACCGCTGCAAAAAAGGCCGCCTCAAAAGCCGAACAGGAAATATTCTCTCAGTTTCAGGCTCAACAAAATAAGCAGATTACTCTTCGTTATGCACTGTATGACGTTGCTGGGGTTGCACAGCAGGCATCGCAGGCGCTGATTGGCTTTGCCTCTGCGGCAGTCCTTGCTCAGTCTGCACAGCAACGAGCATTTGCAAACATTGAAAAGACTCTAGGTAGTGGAACTACCACCAAACAGGTCGCGGCTCTAAAGTCAGAGATGATTGAACTTGGTCGAGCTATCCCACTAAGTTTCAATGACCTTACACAAATTGGTATGCTCGGCTCTCAGCTTGGCGTATTAGCCCCAGACATTGCAAGCTTTACTGACACCGTTGCAAAGTTTACCGCAATTAGCGGTATGTCTGCAGAGCAGACTGCAATGGGTTTTGGTAAAATTGCCAACATCCTAGGTCTGTCCTCTAGCCAATACAAATCACTTGCTTCTACAATTTCCGAACTCGGTAACACCTCAGCGGCAACTGAAGCTCAAATCCTAAGCACTGCTGGTCAGATTGGTGCGGTTGCAAAGCAGGCTGGCTTATCTGCGTCTGGCGTAATCGGCCTATCTGCAGCAATGGCATCACTTAGAATTGCTCCTGAAGAAGCACGCGGTGTGCTTATCCCAACATTCCAGGAGATGGACCGCGCGGTTCGTTCGTTTAACGTAACGACCGGTACCGGAAGCGAACGACTAAAGGTCTTTGCAAGCATCGCTGGCGTTTCGTCTAAAGAGTTTGTTCAGCAATGGGGCGACAAGACCAACGGTGGCGCTACCAATATTTGGAATAAATTTATCTCTGGACTTGGCCAAACCGATATTGGCGCATCGCTTGATAAGATTGGTCTTGCTGGCAATAGAACCTCTAAGGGTCTGACTGCAATGGCGAATGGCGCTAAAGATGTCCTTGGAATGATGGATACTGCAGCCGGTAACTCTGCTAACTACATCGACGAACAATTTGCAAAAATTGCTGCAACAATTGACTCTAAACTGAAGATTCTTGGCAACTCATTTGAGGCGCTATCGGCTTCATTTGCAGCAAACCCAGCACTGCTAAATGGCCTCGCTGCAATTGTGCAGGGAATTGCTGACATGAACTTTGCCATTGCTAAGTTCTTGTCTGAGAATAAAATGGCAGCAGCTTTTGCTGGAATTTTGGTAGTAAGCGGCCTTGTTCTTGGAGGCATTCTCGCAATTGGTGCTGCTGCTGCTCGCGGCTATGGCGGCTTCCTAGCTCTTCGAACTGCAATTGTATCTGCTGGTCAGGCTGGCCTTCTAACGACTGGGTTCCTATCGAAACTAGCTGGAACCATGACCGGAGTTAACACTACGGCACTCGCTGCTACTGCCAGCATGGAGACCCTTGCAGGCGCAGAGGCAATTGCAGGTACATCGGCTGCTGCCGCAGCGCCTAAGATTGGCCTTCTAAAACTTGCCGTTCGTGGTCTTCTTGCATCAACTGGTATTGGTATTGCAATTGCGCTTCTCGGTATGCTTGCTGAACATCTAATGAACACCATGGACCCAGCAGATGGTGCAGCCGAAGGCCTTGATAAAGTTCAGACCGCAAGCGAAAAGGCTCGTGAAAAAGTTGCGGTATTGGTAGAGGAGTTAATTACCTACAGCGATGCGCTTCACCAAGCGCGTTCCGCTACTGATACCACTCAAGATGCCCTATACAATTTAGGCAAGGGCTTTGCTGAGGGTGGCAAGGGCTTTAGTTCATTCACCGCTGCTGGTAGAGAGAACATGTCTAACCTGCACGCTGTTGTGCAAGCAATGATGAAGGAATCTGGCGGAGATGCTAATACCCTTTACAGTAACCTAACGAGTTTGATGCTAACGCTTCAGGCACAAGGTCTGCTGTCTGGTGAGGCAATGAAGTATCTACAGGACCAGATTGCCGGCGTGGCAACCAAGGTAACCGGTATTGGACCTCTTTTCTCAACTGCCAAACTAGACCTAAGGTCACTTTTTGAGGCGATGAACAAGGGCTCTGGTAAAGCAAAGACTGCGCTTGAACTTCTTCAGGCTGCGATTGAAAAATCATTTAAGCCTTTTAAGAATAAACTTGATGTTGAAGATGCATTCCGTTCTCTTGGTCAAACCCTTGCCAAGGGTAAAAAAGACTTCCGTGTTTACACTGAGGCTGGTTCTGCAAATATTGGCAACCTAAAATCTGTTATTGACGCACTTGCTGTTAGTACCAACGGCAACAAGAGTCAAATGGCTAACAACCTTGCTGCTCTAAAGATTGCTCTTGTGCGTATGGGAGTTACTGGCGGAACTGCAATCAATATCTTGAATGCTGCTCTAAAGGCTACTGGCAAGATTGGTAAGGCTTCTGCTGCACAGATTGCTGGGGCAATCCGCTCAATTACTACCGGCATGACTGAAGAAGTCAAGAAGGAAGCCAAGACCCTAAGCGACTGGGTAAATGACCTTAGCGGCGTTATGGATAACGCATTTGAGATTCGCTATGGTCAGCAGGCTGCGGTCGATAAAATCACCGAAGCCTGGTACGGTATTAAAGATGCTGCAGACTCAGCAAAAGAATCTGTAGAATCTGCAAAGAATGAAATCAGCACCCTAAAGGCTGACAAATCTATTCTCGAATATCAACTTAGCGTTGCAGTTAAATATGGTGACACTCTTCGCGCTGCGTCTATTCGCGCAAAACTAGCAACAGTTAGTGGCGACCTCGCAAAGCAAGAGGCAAATCTAGCCAAGGCTCAAGATGAATCAAGCATGACACTTGTTGGAACATCTCAGGCCGCAATCAAGAACCGAGCAACAGTTCGTGGTCTTGTTGGTGATTACAACTCATACTTAATTGCTCTCGCAAACAGCGGCATGTCAAATGAGCAACTAAAAATTGAAGCTGGCAAACTCTCAGATGAATTTATGCTTCAGGGCAAGACACTTGGTTTTGCTGAGTCAGAACTTAAGTCATACATTGGTGCGTTCAAGAATGACTTTACCAACATCATTGATAGACTACCTAAGGATATTACTCTAAAGGTAAATAGCGACCCAGCATTCCGCGCATTATCAGAATTTATTGTAAAGTTCAACGAAGACCTAGCCAATAAGATTGCTAACGAAATCCCAATTACCGTAATCGTTACCCCTGTATATAAGCCAGCGGTGCCAATTGGTAGCGAAGGTTCCGGTGGTGGCAACGGCGGTGGAGTTGGAGACCAAGGCGGCGGCAATGGAGCCGGAGACCAAGGTGGAGCAGGTGGCAGTGGAATAGTTGATAACACTTCCCTAATTGCAGCCGCACGTTCACTAGTTGCAAAACTTGAAGGTGACAGGGTTGCAAAACTTGCAGAGATTAACGCCCTAAAGGCATCGCTTGCAACTATTCCAGTAATGACCGAATCAGCATCGCCTGGTCTATTTGCTGCAAGACGTGAGTTCCAGTTGAAGATTGCTGCTGAGACCGAAGTGCTAAATGGCATTGCTGCTCAAAAGGCTTCAGCAATTTCAAAGCTAAACGATTTGCTACGCACTCCTATTATGGCCGCAACTGGTGGTCTAATTCGCGGCGCTGGAACCAGCACCTCTGATTCAATTCCAGCTCGATTGTCAGATGGCGAGTATGTAGTCAAGGCCGCTGCTGTAAAGTATTATGGCACTGACTTTATGAATGCACTGAACCAAGTTCAGGTGCAACGACCTGCTAACTACGGCTCTGGCGGTTCTGCTCAGGGCAGCTCGTCTGTGGTATACTTGTCACCAGAGGACCGTCAGCTACTTCGTGCAGCAATCGACCGTCCAGTAAATCTTTACACTGAAAACACGAGAATCGCAGCATCTGCAAATGCTGGTAACGTAGTTCTCGCACAGAGAGGCTCTAAGTAATGGCTGGTTTGGTCTACTTTGGAACAGCAGATAAGCAGATGTGGATTAAAGCACCAGCATCTGGCATGAGGGCTAATAACATCGGCTGGGCAACTGAGTCGCAGCTTCTAGATGGTCGTGCTTTTGTGAAGCGCTCCAATGGCTCACACAAGCGATACGAGTCTACTTGGAATGGTTCACTAAACTCAAGCGATGACGCATCTCTTCAGCACATCATCAATTTTGCTGACGGTCTTTACGGCCAAGGTCCATTCTATTACCTTGACCCGTTTGCAGTAAACCAGAATGTTATGCCAGCAAACTGGGCAGCGCCCATGCTTGCCGAGACTGACTGGCTACAACTTACGGATGAAATTCAGCCAACTTTTACCACGCTCGATATCAACAACCACTTCCCAATCAAGTATGCAACCTACGTTACCACTGCGGCGTTTCAGAGTGAACGTAAACTAACTGTCATTATCCCGACCGGTTACAAGTTCCACTTTGGTTGGCATGGACCAGTTGCTGGTTCAAACACTGGTATTAGAATTGTTCCATATCTACGCTCTACTGGCGAGGCGGCATCTGCTAGTAACCCAACTAAGATTCCCGCTGGTGGAACCACTCGCACCAACACTAACTTTAGCGGAACTACTTACAGTCACGTAGAAATCTTCCTAGCGACATCGGCTGCTGCTACTGTGAACATAACTGCAATGATTGGTCAGGTTCTTCCCGACGCTTCTACTGTGGCAGTTGGTGGCTTTATTGCTGGCAAGGGAACCACTGGCCTTGAGTTCGCACAGAAGCCAACGATTGATTACTACTCTTCGGCGATTAATGATGGGCAGATTGGTATGTCGGTTTCTTGGGTTGAGGTATAATGTCAATCAAGATTACAGCAAACGACGGCAATGGCCATCTAGTAACTGACAGCATCTTTGGCTACAGTTACTCTGAGGAAGTTACCCCGCTAGAACCAAGCAGCACGTTTGGTGGAACGGGTCAGTTGTCGTTCTCTGGTGTTGCAGTGACCGACGAGAATAGTGAAGTTCTTCATCACAACTCAAAGTTAATCATTAATAACAACGTCACGCTGACGGACACTTCTCGTGGTTCGATTACAGCTCAGGTTAAAAAGGTGTCGGTTTCTAATGGCATTGCCAGCGTAACTGGCGACACTGTGCAGTGGAGATTGAACGTAATTAAGACAGCGGCACCGCACGGTGGCTCTGGTAAAAATCTACTAACTGCACTTAACTACTATTGCGGCCTTGTTGGAATTACTCCAGTAATCTCTAGCGCATTCCAGGCGGAACTATCTGCAGTTCCAGTGAACTTTATTGGCTGGACTGGAAACGTCTGGGACTACTTAAAGATGCTTTGCTCTGCAAAGAGCGCAAGCACTACAAGCAATGTTGGAATCGAGATGTATGTTTCTAGCGATGAGTTGCACTTTAGAAAAGCAAAGACAACAATCTTATCTAAAAACGAATTGGGCATCACTGATTCATCTCTATCTGTAGATGTATTTGACGCGGCAAAGCAGATTGAGGTTTATAACTACAATACTTCTTATGGCACCAATAAGGTTGTTTACGAAGAATCTAACTATGCTGAGGGTGCAGACCCAAAGACGGCCTTCAAAGCAAGTATCATTGACTCAATGCAAGTTGAAGCCGGAGAGACCCTTAAAAAAGTCTTTAAAATTGACGCTACTCTGGAGACCGTAAACCAGCCTGTCTGTGTAGCAACAATCACCAGAACACCACCAGCGCCATACGCTGGCACTACTGGTGAATACGTAATTGTTGGAACAGATGACTTGCCTATTTCACCTACTCAATGGACCGAGATGGGTGGTTCTGTAACCGTGGCTCTAACTGCAGTTCCTGGTGAAATCGAAATCACAATCGTTGCACCTCCAATTACTCAGCTAGAAAAAGACAACGGCAACGGCTATGCGATTGCTCCTTATAAGATTGGTGTTGAATCATCTGGTGAGGCGGATTACCCAGCATTCTGGATTACAGGAACTGGAGTTTTCTTTAACAAGAAGAATCAAGTATTTCTTACCGGTGCATCCGATGCCCTAACACCTAAAGACAACGCAACCACTGTAGATAATCCATTTATTACTAATGCATTTGACGCAAGCTGCAGAGGTGTGGCTGCCGCTCAATTGGCTTGCGGTCCAACTATTGTCCTATCTCAAGGTTGCAGCAACGGCTTGCCATTCGGAACCACTATTGGTTCGATGCAAAACCTAGCAGACAACTCTTATAGAATAAACTCTATTTCCTATACCGAGTCTGGCGCTAACATCACTAGCACTGTTGCTACTACAATTGCAGAATTTAACGCAGCCTGGTCTGATGATACTTTTGCAAACTTTACTGAGACGGTATTAGACCCAGCAACTCACCCAACAACCGCGTTAAAGTTTAACGAGTTCACTATCGTACCACTGATGGATGTGCATACAGCATGACGTTTCCAAATAGTAACCTACCAGTAGACGCACAGCGCTGGGGTAGGGAGATTCAAAAGCGAGTAGAGACAATTGAGTCTAGCGTAGTCGCTAATGAAATTAACAATGCGGCCCGAGACAAGCAGCTTGCCGCATCTTATACTCGCCTAGACAAGACTGTAACCGAACTTGCCGCTACTCAAGGTCTAGTAGACCAATCGTCTACAAACCTAAGCACAATTACCGCATCTCTAGACGATACCATTACTCAGTTAAATGCTGCAGTTGCAACTGGTATGTCTACGCTTGCCTATACGGGAGCTGATGCAGCTCGCACAAACGACCCAGTTGCTAGGTTTACATTTGTAAAGCCATCTTGGGCAACCAAGGCTGCTGTGGAATGCGTGGCTTCCGTGTCTGCGGTTACCACCGACAACGCTGGCTCACCGATTGTTGGCACAATGACTGCTGCGATTGACGGCGTAAAGGCTAAACTGTCCACCAGCCTAACCGACCCAACTCCCACGGCTACGGATGCAACTCAAAGCATTAGCACCAACGCCAACAACGTAGTCGTAACCGCCACTCAGAGCCACGCTAGGAGCTTTACGACTGCAGGTAACGTAGTTGTTGAGACGTATGTAACAAAGTCTGCCAGCGGGGCTTCAGCAAGTTTTAAGGCAAGCGTATCAGCCACGGTATTTTGGTCAAAGTAAGGTATAATTAAGTAATGGCAACTACATCTAAAGGTATTATATATCCAACCTCAAGCGACAATATTGCTCCGCTTGAGACTCATTTCGCTAACCTGGCAAGCTCGGTAGATACCGCACTTGGCGTGGTAAGTGCAAGCATTCCAGCGACAACTACTGCTGGCTCTACATCTTTTACTGGACCAGCAGCAGCAGACACCTCTGTTAGCGTGTCTGTCACGTTCCCATCGACCTTCGGGTCAATCCCTAAAGTGGTTGCAACCGTACAGGGCGCTGGCTCCGTCAGCCCTTACGTGGTGACCATTGCTGGCTCGCCATCTACTGGCGGATTTAGCGCAACCGTATACAGAATCGCAGGAACTACGGCAGAGAGCCTGGTTCTAAACTGGATGGCAAAGGTATAACAAATGGCAAAGACACAGTTTCCAATTGACGGAAAACTAGGCAAGCAGTACAAGGTTACTTCGGATTACGGATGGCGTGTCCACCCTGTGCAGAAGACCAAAAAGCACCACAATGGTGTTGACATCTGGGGTGCGGCAGAGACCATCTACATTGAGGCGTTTCACGATGGTAAGGTAATCTTCTCTGGCCCATCAAAGGCTAAGAACCCAGACGGCTCTGTTGGTGGCTTCGGTTACCACGTTATGATTTTGCACAAGATTGACGGCAAGTTCTACGTATCTGTTTACTGCCACATGGCTAAAGGCAGCCTCAAGGTAAAGGTCGGTCAGAGAGTGACCGCTGGCACCGTGCTCGGCAAGATGGGTGCAACTGGTATGGTTACTGGTAAGCACCTTCACTGGGAGATTTGCATTGGCAAGAAGTATGTCTGGACCGGAACCGGCAAGGGCTATGTTGACCCAATGAAGTTCACTAAGGCGCTTATTGCAAAAGAAAAGGCGCTCGCAGAAGCTGCGATTGAGACTCCAGACACCGGAGAAGTGCAGGCCGCTCCAGAGCACAACGAGGCTCAGGCAGATGCAGTAGCGCAGGCTTACGCTGACAAGAAACTAGCCGCTAAGTTAGAATAAGATATAATATAAATAAACTATCCAATGGGCGCATAACATTGGAGTAAAATGGACAAGCATATCCTCAAAGCCCTATCGGGGCGTACAATTGCCTACATCATCTTGAAGATTAGTGGTGCCTTTGTTGGCGGTTCTGCAATTGGTTTGCAGTTCTGGCAGTCTGCTGTAATGGCAGCCTTTACAGGCATTATGGAAATCTCAGAAGAGATGTCTCGCAGTTACCTAAATGATGGCAAGATTTCTGAAGAAGAGATGAACGAATCGTTCGGCAAGCTAACCGCAAAGCAGGACGAAGAGAACTAATGTCAGAATCGCCGGAACTTTATGTAACCCTTGGAAGAATTGAGGAGAGCGTTCGCAACATGCGCGAGTCGCAAGACCGTATGGAAAAGAAATTTGACGCTCAGGATATCCGTATCAACGAGATTGAACTCGATGTCAAGGAACTAAAGACTCAGCGAGATGACAAAAGCAACAAGGTTGCCGTGATTGTTGCCATCTGTGCAGTAATCATTTCTGCAGTAGGAGTCCTTCTGGGGCTATAGGAAATACCCGACAAGACAAAAGACCCACGCCGAGGTGACGTGGGTCTTTTGCTTTGCCTAGATTAAATCTTGGAGCACCTTATCTAGGAAAGGCCTTGGCTTGGCTCCGGTCAACCGGTATAGTTCCTCATCGCCGTCTAATAGAACAAGCACTGGAATCGAGGTGATGTTGTTCTCGATTGCCAGCTCTGGGTTCTCATCGATATTGACTTTGATGAGTTGAATCTCATTGTCGTTTACAAACGAATCAACAACTGGGCCAAACATTTTACATGGCTGACACCAAGGTGCTGAGAAATAAACTAACTGCTTCATGGTGCTACCCTTCCGTTTTTAATAAATGCACTGTGAGTTGCTGGCATCCATGCCGAGAAGAATGTCTCCATCTTTTCGGCCACCATTTCAATCTCTCGCTGAGGGAATGAAGGATAAGCACTTGCCTCGTCTTTTGTGCGAAGACTCAGGAAGTTCATCAGAGCTCTGGCGTTCATGGTTACGTACATCGAGCTGAAGATATTCACAGGGAGAACCATGCGGGCAACTTCTCTAGCGATACCATTGTCAATCATGGTGAGGTATGCGCTATATGCCGAGTCCGACTTCTCCATAAGAATCTGTTGCACCAATTTGGTATCACTCTCATCGCCTGGAATAAACTCATAAGCGCCTACCTTGCCAACCTGAATCAGGTTACGGCTTGGACCTGGAATGTAGAACACTGGGTCAAGCTGCTTGTAGCGACCAGACTCCTCGTTATAGGAGGCAATGCGATGACGCATGAACTCTCTGAACACGAAGATTGGCGCTTCAATTCTGAAGGTAAATACTCCGTGTTCAAATGGTGAACCATGTCGGTCTCGCATGAGGTAGTTTATCAGCCCCGCATCGCGCTCTGGCAGGTCCTCAGCGCCGCTAGAAACTCTAGCAGCCTTCACTACCGCTTTGTCGCTTGCCATGCTGTCTACGAGCTCTACAGTCATACCTGTTCTAAAGGTAATCTCGTTCTTCACTTGGCCTCCAGTCTTTTGATTTCGTCTTCGATGTACCAGATTGCCTTGCGTAGGTCGTCAATGTGTCGCTCAGGGTCCTTAAGGCCCGAACGCCATAGATATTTAAATGCATTGCCAATATTAAAATTACGATGGCGAGTAATATCAATGCATTCAACACCGCTAGGGTCACTCGTGTAATGAACCGGGTGATTAACCGCATCATGCACCTGTTGAGCCAAAGCCACCATCTCCACGTTCGGTTGCTGACAATTCATCCACCTGCTCAAACTCTGCAGTTTCAAACCGCTGAATCACAAGCTGCGCGATTCGCATGCCTATGGTAATTTGCACAGACCTGCCCGATGTATTGTGCAGAATCACAGCAATCTCACCGCGGTAACCAGAGTCGATAGTTCCCGGTGAGTTCAGCACGGTGATTCCGTGGTTTGCAGCAAGGCCAGAGCGTGGGTGGATTAGACCAACGTAGCCTTCCGGCAGTTCAATTGCTGTCCCAGTTGGCACTAGCACGGTCTGCCCTGGACCTATGATTAGTTCCCTTGCTGAAACCAAATCTGCTCCAGCATCACCGGGCTTTGCGTAAGTTGGGATATTACCCTTTACTTTTACCTTCACGATTCCTCCTATTAATCTATGTTGATTCCGTTTGACCAGCTCTTGCCAGCATCTCCGCCCCAAGCATCCCAAGCCACTCGACCTGGTGTTGGGAAGCCTTCTTCGCCAGAGTTGAATCCGGTTGCCTTCTTGTCGACTTCGTGACGGGCAAAGTAAGAGCGCATACGGCCAATTACTTCTCGACTTACTGGTGAACCAGAAGCCAACTGGCTTGCTCGCCTACGGCCAACATCGGTAAACCCGCTTCCGGCTTTACCTTCTTCAATCCATTTCAATGCTCGCTTTGCGGCATTCTGTACGCCTTCTGGTGGACTGTACGTTTCAGCCTCACGCATGATTGCTTCTTGCTTTTTCTTGTCGCTAGGCCACGTGCCACCAGGCTCCATGTCCTCTGCTAAAGAGATTGCAACCATCTGTGCGATTGCGGCTTGCTTGTTAGCGTGACAGCCATGAATCTTTTTGTCAGAGCTAATTACCGCCCAGCGATTCTTGCAAGCCTCTTGCGTATTGCTAATATAATATGGCATGATTCCTCCTATTTATTCTTGTCGGTGGCATAAAAGCCACTGCCGTTGAATGTTACTGTTGGTGTACTAAACACTCGGATGTAATCAACATCACAATCAGGACATTTAGTTTGCTTTTCTTTTTCGAGTATACCACGAGTCTCTGAATATTTCAATTCGCAACGCGGGCATCGGTACTCATAAGTTGGCACTAGCGTTCCTCCTCATCGTTCCATAGGTCTAGTGAATAAAGAACCGTACAGTTTGTGCAGTTGCCAGCATAGCATGGTCGGTCGCAGTGGTCGCAAGCAAAGAATCCGTCATCGAGCTTCCTTACAACATTATTACAGGTGCAAGCAAACTTTATTTGAAACGTGACATCATCTTGCTCATCGTAAACCGTGTCTACGAAGTATGGCTTAGACGCAAGGAAGGGGTCTAGTTTCCCAGACCCCCTCTTCTTGCGACTAAATAGGGCGAGTAGTGCTGCCTTCAACACTCTTCGAACCTCTCATCCATTTGCCACACTTGTTACACTGAAACCGCTGATATACAGACGTAGTGGTTCTGCTGAATCCACGGCGCTGTAGGTCTGTAGATGCACAGTTAGTACATCCACCCTCGATGCCGTCGTGAAGTGCACGATGCGGGTGGTTCTTAATCCATGGTTGCAACTTGGCGTAAAGGTCAATCAGCAGGTTTACATCCTGAATCTGATATTCCTTCATTTCCTTCCAAGCCTTCTTGTCGCCAGCCATACAGGCCACCCACAAGTCAAAGCCGGAGTGCTTTACTTTTGCTCCGACTCCGAGCTTCTGAGACACGTAGTCAAGCTTGTTCGATGGGAATTTAAACTGTGAGCGAACCACTCGCATGAGGTCGAGTTCTTTATACGGTGAAGGTGGAAGATATCCATTCTCAATAAATTCCCTTTTAATGTGCTTACTGTCAAATGCCTGGGAGTTCCAACCCACAAGGACATCCGCCTCTTCCATAAGTTTGTGAAGCGCATCTAACATCTCCTTCTTGCCGTCGTGGTGAACAGATTTGAAGATTACCTTCTTCTGTCCGTCCCATCGTGCACCGAAGCAGATTACTTCAGTAGATGAAACCATTTGGTTGATGCCTACGTTCTGGTCCCAAAGGCCCCAGACGTATGCTAGGTTTGGAGTTGTCTCCAAGTCGAGGAATAGTACCTTCATGCGCCCTTAATCCTTCCAGCCAGCTTCTAGCGTAGCTTTATGTTTGGAATTTCTTAATGCAATTATAGCATGACGTACTGCATCGTTTGCATGTGGCTTACCTGGAATATGTAGCCCAAGTTTCTTTAGTCGCAAGTCGTCGCACAGTGGCTTGAGCTTTGGCTCTTGGTAAAGGATTGGGGTTGTGGGGTAAAGCGCTTCAAGTGCTCCGATTATATATGTCGGAGTTAGGTCTACGCCATGAAGACCTTCTCGCAACTTGAACGACTCACAGACTATCTGGTCAAACTGAATGCCGTCTAGTACATCCCAGTGGAAGTCAAGGAAGCCAGCAAGACCACCCTCGATTTGCCCACGACGGACAACTTCGGCTGGCTCTGTGTCTAAAACGACATCAAGCACAGCATAGCCGGTTGTGCCACCCGGGTCAAGACTTAGTATTGTTACCATCTGTTTCCTCCTTGTATACTTCATAGGTACTGCGGTTTAGTTTCATTTGTAACAACTGGAAGCACTGCTTCGCTAGAAGATACGTAGACCCAGACTCGAACTTCATTGCGTGAAATTCAACTGCCTTCTGGTCGTACTTTACATCGTCAAGCTTTGCCTTCATGCTCATGTTATCTACTGCCATGTTGCTCCTTTACTATTTCGAGCAACTCTTTAATCGCTACTTCTGCTTGTCGTGCAACAACTCCGTTGCCACACATTACCATTTTGTCTTTACGAGATACACCATCGACATTCAAAAAGTCTTTTGGGAGACCCATCATCCACGCAACAAAGTCTGCATTTAGTCTAGGTCCATCATCTCTACCGTCATAAGATACCGGGTCTGGATAATCTTGGTCGATTACCTTTACCCACCTGTCAACCGCAGCTTGGTATTTGCCAAGATTTCTGCCGTTGACCTCACCGCTGTTGAAGATTGCTCGCGGAACATTATCCGTCTGCACAATCCCATCTCGATAATGAGGTGCTGTGCCTTCTTTGTAGTCCCTAGCCAGCGGAGTCGGTAGCAATTGCATTGGCTTACCATCCACGCTACGACCCTCTACAGCAAGACGAACTGCAACACCTAGACTTGCACCAGGCATTCCCTTGGTCTTGCCATCTGTGTAATCCTGACGGCGCTGGAGATAGTTCTCTAGTGGCTCGTCGTGATTACGAACGTGGGCTACCGCTGGCGTAGGCAACAATGAATATTCGCTGTCGCTGGTGCGGTGCACCTGCATCGGAAGCTCGTAAATCTTGCCAGACTGCATCATACCCCGACTCAGCCAAGTCTGCGAGTACGACCGATAGTGCTCGCATGACATTTTCTGGGTTGTTTCCCATACACGTCTCGCAGTATTCCATGTCGCCACTAGCTTTAGCACTTAGCAAACCCCTTACGTTTTCGATGATGATATATTTTGGCTTCAAGATGTTTATTGCCTTGTGGTATTCTGACCACAGGCCTGACCTAGTTCCATCCTTTAGACCCTTCCGAGCTCCAGCATGGCTTAGGTCTTGACACGGAAAACCGCCAGTCAAAATATCAACTGGCTCTACCGCGCTCCAGTCTACCTTGGAAATATCCTTGTAGTTTGGGGTGTCTGGGTAGTGATGAGCAAGCACCTTGCTTGGAGCATCTGCCCACTCTACATGCCAAGCAACTTCAGCGCCTGGAAAGTTAGCCTGAACAGCGGTATCAAGTGCACCGGTTCCAGAGAATAGGCTACCTATCTTCATTCGTAACCCCTTATCTTCTTGCTAATTGTGCCCTGATTTATGCCCGTGAGTTTCGATACCATGCCTTGAGAGGTTCCCATACCCACCGCTTTAGCAATGAGCCCATAGTCCGTAGATTCATTAGCACGAGAATAAAGCACATTCCTAAGTATTTCCAAAGTTCCAACATTTAGATTGCCTCCAGTTCTATCTGACTTATTAATCATCTTGCTGATTGTCGCGTGGTGGATAGCGCCATTGACGATTGCTGACAGTTGCCTGCTTGAGAATACCTCGTGCTTTGCTATGTCTTTTATATGTCCAGCGATTTCGTCTTTGGTCAGCCTATCCACCGTCTCGCGAAGCCAGATAGCCTTATTTAGGGCAGCTGCAACTTCTAGTTCTTTTGCTCTATCCATTTACAACCACCTCCAAATAAGTCTTCTGTCCCTCAACAACCAACTGTGCACGTGCCTGCGAGTGGAGGGCCTGGACCATCTCATCGAACTCACGCTTGCGCTTGTTGTTGAACTTCTTGTATGCATCTTCGTATCGAATCTTGCCACCCTTATCAGTGATAAGAGTTTCAAGACGGTCAACATCTCGTTGCCATTCTGAGGCAGAGATTGCTCCAGCCATCTGAGTCAAGTTCCAGAACCATTCTTCTGAATACATGATTGCAGTTAGCAGGTGGCGCAGCTTTACCTCTTCTGACTTGTCGTACATCGCAAGTAGAACTGCACACTTCCACACCGACAACGCTAGGCGCTGGCGAGATGGTTCGATTGATTCACGTTCTGGGTGGGCTTCAGAGTAGTTACCCATCTCCCACTTGAACTGGTTGAATCGCTCTAGTGCTGGCTCGCTAAGTCGTACCGGGCGAGGCCCACTACCACCCTTCTTCTGCCACCACATAACGCTCTCTGACAATCCCTTCATCATTGATTCAAGGGTTTCGTCTCGAACGTTTACTTCGTACTCATCCGCCTGCTGGATATCTTCTGATTCCTTTGTGCGAGGTGGAGTTGGCGCTGTAACATAAATGAAACGTGCCAAGAATCCTGAGCGGAAGTATTCGGTTGTCAACACGTCTGCAGTCTTGCTGGTAATACCCATTAGATACATGATGAAGTTTGTCTCAGCACGTTCCGTTTGAGTCTTACCCTTTGCCGAACGAATAGTCACCGGCACGTGGCCGTCGTAAAGTTCGGTAAAGCGTTCTGCAGCTGATGCCATGTAGGTCTTGTTGATAAAGTCCTTGAACATACCCTGGACCTCATCGCGATGGAGCAAAGATGTTTGCTTGTCACGCTCTGCGAGGATGGCTGTCAAGCCTTCGGGTGTTGCATCGGAACCAATATCAATCTGATACCCAGAGAACTTCTCGTACTGGCGCACAGCGCGAAGCATGAGGTTTCTAGAGGTTGACTTACGTGTCAGTGTTGTTTCACCTAGGACCATGAACCATAGGTTCAGGCCCATCTTGCCAAACTTAGGCACAGCGTAGCCAACATCAGAGAACACACATGACAATAGAGTCCATGCTGATGCGTTCTGATAGGCCACCGCACCATCGGTCTTGCTTGTTGCCCAGTCTCGGTAGATGTCAATGAAGTTTCTGTGCTCTAGCACGGTCATACGCTCTGATTCGGTTAGGAACTGAGGCTTGATGTTGGTTACTTCAATTGGCTTCTCAATGTCGGTTAGGTCAATCGGCATTGGCGTTGCTGGGTCTACCCCAAACGACGCACCAGCTCGCTGAACCTCGCGCCACAAGTCACCGTCTGCATCCAAACGCTTTGGGCGTAATGGTGAGTGGTACTTATTGCACTTAGCGTTGCGAACAATTACAAATACTTCTTCGGAAGTTAGACCTTGCTTGTAAAGTGCAATCTCTAGTTTCCAGAGGAGCCTGGACAAGTCAGCGCTCGCCGCAGGCTCCTCCATGTAGAGCCCAATAATTTCTGGGTTACTCTGAATCTTGGCCATAGTCTTCATTAGGTCTGGCCATGATTCAGGCAGTGCCTCAAGCGATAGTTCGCGAATTGGCTCTACTTCTACATCTCCGTATACCGATTCAATCTCGCTGATTGAGTAGACTGCGCCGTTTGTAGTAGCCATTACTGGGCTGTTCTTACCGGGCTTACAGTTCATTGTGTTTGGTATACGGAGAAGCTTGGTGGTGTTCCATCCAGAGGTGTCGCAACCCTGGTGCTTGTGTGCGTAAGCAATCTTCTTAGCAAGAAGAGCTGCGACCTGCGGGTCTACCTCTGAATCAAGAATCCAGTAAGTGTGCCAGTGGTCATCAGATGTTTGCACACTGATAGATGGTTCGACTAGGAAGTTTTCTGGTGCACAAGTATCGGCATCCGCATAGATGACATGAACGGTCTTTGCGTTCTCTTTGATACGGCGCGGTGCATTGAACAAGATTGGTGAATAGTAGACATCCTCAGTAGCGTGAGCCAACGAGTGAGCCTTCATGTCATTTAGTTGTGCAGGATACTCGAAGAACTTCTGCTCGGTTAGTTCACCGCTTGCGCCCTTTGTTACGATGGTCGCTAGGCCAGTGGCATCGCCATAGACTGAGGCTAGAAAATCACCTGTCTGCATTTGTCCTCCTTTGATTGATTATTTACTCTCCGCAGATTCTGAAGGAGTCGAACCTTCGCTTGCGGTGTTGGAGACCGCCGTGCTACCATAACACTTAGAACCCTGGTGGGGCGCTTTTGCTGTCAGACTACTCGCACCCCGGCCTATTTTGACGTAGAATAGGCTCACGCTTGGACCCACGCTGACACGCTTACCAAGATTGCTGCCCCTGCTGGATTCGAACCAACAACCTTAGAGTTAACAGCTCTCTGCTCTGCCATTGAGCTAAGGGGCAATCGCAACCTGCTTCAGCTAGTCCCTGCAAGTAGCCATCATTTAGAGACAGCAACCGCTGAAGCAGGTCACTTGACGGAGAGAGGCGTGGGGAGGCTACGCGCCCAGTGCTCTGGGTGTCCCGGTTTCTTGCGCTTCATCTATCCAGTTGTATCCTACCACCTGCCTCGGCAATGGGTGATAGGACCAGCAAAGCGTAATCGCCACATACCTAGCGGTCATGGAGAGCAGGCCAATGCTGTTTGTGGGCTGAAGTGGAATTGCACCACTTTAACGGAACGGGAACTCCCATTCCTTGCTTACTAGTCCAGCCCTGCCATGATTACCTATGCAACAAGTTGATAGGCTAAGGGGACATGGCTACCCTTGTGCCCCGACCTGGAATCGAACCAGTGTTATACGCACAAAGGAGGAGAGATAAAAGCGTACAGCGCCAGCGGGGGCTTGTGAGACAGTTTTAAGTCATGTCTCAGGACTACCCATTTAAACTACCAAACGTCGCCTACTGGCTTTGCACCAGCAGCTGCGAGCAATGATGCTGCATCAGCGGTTGGCTTATCAAAGCCACCGACTTCGTTCTTTGGTTTACCTTCCTGGTCTACGCCAATCTTGACACGAACGCCAATGGCCTTACCAGCAAGCTCATCTGGAGTTGGCACAGTGAATGAGCCGACCTCCATGTCGATACCAAGAGAAGAGAAGAAGCTCTTGGTCTTCCAGAAGTCCTTGGCTACATAAAGGGGAATGTAGCTGAAGACTCGGCGGTTCTCTACGCCAGCGCCAGAGAGACGGAACTGAACGTTGAAGCGAGGCTTGCCTTCGTTAGGTCCAGAGCGAACCTCTTCCTGCTTTACCTCGTAGACGGTAGCGTTGTAACTACCCTCTGGAACTGGGGTGTAGTCTCCACCAGTAGTTGAATCTAGTGCTTCCTGAGTGATGCTCAGTTTAATTGCTGACATTATTTACCTCCTTGGTTAATTGTGTCCATGATTTGTTTCATAGACGGGTTGTAGATTTTAGCCGGTAGTCCGAAACGGTTCTTAGTAACCAATCGGTCCGACTGCCCAACTACGAGGACTCGCTGTGGTGGGCCCTCCTCCTGTGCCTCGATGGTCATATAACCAACGATGTCAGGAATAGATGGCAGGGTTGACTTGAATGAACCAGGAAGCATCGCAGTGGTCTTGATAGCACCGCTGTTCTCATCCTTCTCATCAAGTGCATGGGCAATCAAGATGCTGACAAATGGTGCGGTGTGGAATGAGCGGAAGATTTCATTCGCCCAGTTCTTTAGGTCGCCCCACTTGCCGAACTTGTTGCCCTTGTTCTCTGGCTTTTCACCAAAGAACTTCTCGGCTCGGTCCATCACAACACCAATGGTGTCGATGATAACCGTCTGATACTTGTGGTCACCAGCAATTAGCCAGTCATATACAGCCTGGAACTGCTCGTGCTTTTCAATCTGGATTACGTCTACATCCTTGAAGTCACGGGCGATTGCTGATGAGCCACCCTCGACATCGATTAGTAGAACCGGGCCAAAGTCTGCAACCTCTGAAATCGAAGCTGCAAGCCAAGTCTTACCGCGACCTGCATCGCCGTAGAACAACATTGACTTTGGTTTGTTCAAGGTCTCTGCCTTGTGAATCAGCTTTAGGAACGCTGGTTGTGGTGCCTTTGTTGCTTCTGACATTGTGTTTCCTCCTTATTTCCTTGTTTGTATATTATAACACAAATGATTCTAGGTAGCAAATCAATTACTGAATCGGCGTGTCGTTAAATACCTATAGAGCACTTATAACATTCTGGGTGTGGCGCATATGATTCTGGATGAGCGCCATCTTCTAGTTCTGCCCAGAGGTTTTCTAATCTAGTCCACAAGCCAATTGCGAACTCTTCGTCGTAGTCAAGACTCAATGGCCAGATGTCGTTCTCATTAGTTCCATCTCGGTTAATGAAAACCAAACTAACTTTGTCAATCTTGTTGCCAGCCTGGTTCAAACCCCATGCGTAAAGTTGCGCCTGACCGATGTATTTAGTAAGCGTATACTCTGTTGCCGCATCCTGCTTGAGCCCAGCTGTAAAGTTTTGTAACTTCTTTAGCTTTGCTCTAGTTGTTGTCTTCCAGTCTATGAGGTGGTTGCTGCTACAAAGAACCAAATCAGGCTTACTTGAAACAATACCATAATTCCGAAGAACCCCAAGTTGGATTTTCTGCTCGACAAGAGAGCCGTGAAATAGAACATCGCCGCTACCGGCAATAGCAGTCTCAAGAAATCCATGAATAGCGGTGCCAATTTTTCCTCCTAGCCAATATTTTTGTGGTTCTTGTGGTGTTTGCACAAGAGCATGTGCTAGATGCCTAGTGCACGGGTCAGAGATTTGTGATGCTCCGACCTTGCGTTGCTTGTCTCGCTCTGATTCTTGCAAGAACAAGCCAACGGCCATGTCTCTTACTTGTGTATCAGTCAATGTCAAAGAGTGCTCCTTCATCCTGGTCAAAATGTAAGCCGCCCCAGATACCTGCGTTTACTTCTTGTGCTACTGCGAAATCATAGCACTGCTTTATTAGCGGGCAACCGTAGCACATTAGTTCTGCTTCAGCTGCCGATACTTCAATTGAGCGGTCTGCGTAGAACTCTGGCTTGTCGGCACACGGTGTGATGTTCTCCGATAGTCCGACTTGCAAAGCATACCATAATGGCTCTGCCTTATCAAGTAGTGGAACTGCTTCTGACAACTCGAACACTTGAACCTTTTGTTTTTTTAGCCTAGCGACACCGTTGTTCTGCTCCTTCTTCTCCTGATACTTCATCCGGGCATACTCTTTGCGACATTGACGGCACACTCTGGCGTTGTCTAGTGGTCTAATAAAGGTGTTCTCTTCGGTGAACTCATGGCCTTTAGAGCAGTGGCTACCGCGAACACGCTTCTTGCCCCAAGGGTTATGTTTCTCGGCTTCTTCCCATTCGTATTTAGCCATTCATCTCCCTTATAAGCGCGATGGCCCACGGACTACAAGCCGAGTCCGCATCTTCCAGCAACTTGATAAACTTGTCCTGCATGTCTGCTCGACCTAGGTCGTAGCCAAGTAGCACACCTACCTCAAAGCCTTCATCATACTTCTTCTGACGGCTCTTCTGAATCCTCGTCGCCCAATCCGGCTTTGACATTTAGTTCCTCCAATGGGTCGTATACAAGTGAGTGAATTTTATTTGCTAGTTCAATCGGGTCAAGTTCTTCATCCGACTCCAGCAGGTCTTTGATGAGATTGATTCTATCACTAGCCTCTGACATTATGATTTCTTTTATCCAAGCTTCTGGCGACATGGCATCCTCGCGGTAGTAGTTTACCTGGTTAGACTTCTCTTGTCGCCATGCAAGATACTCGTTGATAGTGTCTGCGTTAATCATTCTTCTCCTCTACTGGCTGTGGGTAGTTCTCTTCAAGCCACTGCTCATTCATCTTAGACAATTGTTCATACTCCTTAATCAAATCCTGCACCTGCTTTACCGGGCGCTTCACTTCTTTTAGTTGATTCACAAGTTCGACTCGTGCTTCTAGTTTTGCCTTGGCCTGCATTACCGACCAATGCTTTTGCAGCTCATTGAATACTGGTGTTGATTCCATGCTACCCCTTCCTAAGTGATGCGTTCATATCAAGTTGTCGCTGAACAAGCGTGTCCAACTGGCCTTCATCGAAGGTGTCGCGAGCGATGATGTCATAAATCTTGACAACTTCCTTCTGCCCGCGACGGCGGATGCGGTCAATAACCTGCTGATTCATTAGGTTGCTGTCGCTGTGTGATAGCCACACAATCGTAGAGCATACATCCTGCAAGCCATCAACGCCTTCTGCAATCGCTGGAATAACTGCCACGATGTATTTGATATCGCCTCGCAAGAACGCTTGCTTACCGACCTCACGCTGTGCCTGGTTGGCCTTGCCTGACCACTCGAACGCCTGAGTCTTTGACTTGTTCAATCGGTTGGTCACGAGCTCGGCATACTTCTGGCTATCGGTTAGCAGTAGCATCGGCTGGTCCGGGTTGTCATCAATGATTTCCTGCAACGCTTTGAACTTGGTGCTTACCGCGTTCTCCTCAAAGATGATATCACCTTCGTCTGACATTGATGGAACTGCTAGGGTAATCTGTCGCAATCGAATACGAGCTGCGATTGGAACTTCAGCAACCATAGGATGCTCGCCCAGCCAGACAACCAAGTCCTTCTGGAACTTGTCATATACCTTGCGCTGTGCTGGTGTAAGGTCTACATACCTGACCTCAGACACAACCTCAAGATTGTGATTTGGTTCTAGTCGAACATAGCACGGCAGAGACTTAGAGTAAGCACCGGGCTTGAGCTCTCCAAGAACATCAATCTGGCTGAACGGTGAGTAGCCAGTCAAGCACCACTCATAAACCCATTTCCAGTATGACTTCGGCACAAGTGAAGGCCAGAGCCATCGGGTTACTGCCCATGCTCCTTCGAACCTATTGCCGTATGGTGTTCCGCTCATGCTCAATTTGAATCCAGCCTTGAGTTTCATCAATGACTTGAATGACTTGCTTGCGCGGTTCTGTGCAAAGTGGCACTCGTCAATCAATGCGATGTCCGGCACAATGCCAGTCCAATCAAGTGTCCTGAAATACTCACGACCAACGAAATACCAACCAGGCTTGTTGCCCTTCAAGTCTTCAAGCGCCTGCTTGCCCTGCTTGCTTGAATCAATCCTGATGATGTTGCTCTTGTAGCCAGTCTGTCGCTGGATGGTATCCCACCAGCCCCAGAAGGTGTTGAGCGGTCCGATGATTAGGTTAGTTTTTGCCCCAATGCGAAGCGAAACCTCCACGCCCATCAAAGTCTTGCCCGTTCCCATAAGGCTCGCATTGAGAGCCGCTTTGGTATCCTCTGAGGTAATCTTCTCGACTGCCTTCATCTGCTCCGGCTCTAAGGTCAGCGGCTTTAGTTGCTCTCTCATGTATGTCTTGCCATCCTTTTCTTGAGAACCAAATAATAAATAGAACTATTGCTATGATGCCAGCCATTAGAATCCCTCTAGCGGGTCAATCTCATCTTCGTCTGGTAGTAGGTCATCGTATAGCAGCTTTATTCTGCGCTCCGCTTCTTCAAGCGAGTCAAAATACTCTCGACCATTAGTTCGGTTAGTATCAAGCCAAACATCATAATCAGCATCAAGCCCCAAGACAATGTTGCGACCAGTAATATCGGAATAGTAATCAGCCGTGTCAATGACTGCTTCCATGATTTCTTCGTATTTCTCATTAGCCACGCGCCTCCTCCAAAACTGTGTCCTTGAATCCTAGTCGATACAACTGAACCTGGATAAACATATCGCCATCCACAAGTGAGAAGTTCTCATCGTCTTCATCAATCTTGAATACGCCGAATCCGCTAAGGTTAGCATCGCCAAGTGAGTAGGCTGTGATGTTGAATGTTCCATCATCGTTGCGAGTGAGCTTCCACTCTGGGTGGTTGCTGAGAGTATCTGGTGTAGTGCCAGCCATAGCCTCGGTAATCAATCGCTTTGCTGTGTGCGGGTCTGATGAACCGTATGCCACGCCAATCTGGCGAGCCGACATACCTAGTCCAAGTGCCACGCGAATCTGCTCGATGACTGCCTCGTGTTCCTCGGTGGTCTCCTGCTCTGCAATTAGCCTGGCTCGCTTAGTGGCCTCTGCAATAGCAATCTTCTCATGCGCTCTGGCGGTCTTGATTGCGAGAACTACATCCTCGATTTCTTTTTTGGTAGCCATGTTATCCCTTCACGAATCCATAAATCTGCTTACGCAAGTAGGTGTTGATTCTGCTTGCGTTCTTACTTGCAATCCACTCATGCTCGGTTGTGTATGTTGATTCCGCAACCTTCAATGCCGCTAGAATCATCTCGGCATCAGACTGCTTGATGTCAATTGTAATCACATAATCTCCACTTCATATTCTGGTAGGTTATCAATGAACTCGGCGAGAACCTTTGGTGCATTGATTCGGAAATAATCCGGGTCTAGCCATTCATCGTAGTCCTCCCAGCCAAGCTCGTTATACTCCCAATCGTAGTCCTGCAACATGAATGCGATGATGGACTTGTTGGCTGAATCCTGCATGTCGAACTGCAAGTAGGTGTATTTACTTGAATTGGTTTCATAGGTCTGCCAATCCGGGTCGTAGCGCAGCTCATAGGCATACACTCCAACGGTCTTGCCATCGCAGTAGATGTTTAGGTCGTAGTATTTACCAACTGGCACGGTATTCAAAATCAAACTCCTCAAATCGCTCATCGTTTAGAATCTCGGTTAGTCGCTTGTGTGTCCACTCTAATTGCATCCAATACCACTCGTCATACTCTGTGCCACCGAAGAAGAATCCGCTCTCGGTTGGTAGGATATACTCAAGTGAATCTTCTAGCGTTGGCGTTGCGATGTCATCGTGGTCTGCTATCTCGTCATCGCGCCTTGCTTTTAGTGCTTCTTCTAGCGTTTCCAGAAGTGATTGCAAGTCCTTGCGATTCACATAAACTGGCTGGCAGTTGTCTTCACCGTCTGCTAGGTTATCAACGAACCACTTGTGAATCGCGTTAGCCTTGCGCCAGTAAGCTACATTCAGCTCCACGCTAACCGATGGTGCTTCAGTTGATAGTGCATCGCGGTCAAGTCCGATTGACTGCAGGATGTTGCCAACCTCGTAGGTGTTCTTGCCTTCTTCAAAGCTGTAGTCGCTTACATGCTTGCGCGCTGATAGATACATGTCTAATCCCATTAGTTGCTCTCCTTTACTAATACAAAATCCATTGAATCTGCCCACTCGGTAGAGTAAGCCTGGTTTAGGTCATCCTCGGTTGGAAAATAGAAAAAGATATCATCATCGTTTTCTTCTTGGTCTTCGCTATACATTCCAATAGCAACCGTTGTGTGTTGAATCGTGTCGGTTGGGTAGTTGTCGATAGTCCATCTGAACGCAACCTCGCGTAGCTCTAGTGCCATTACTTATCCTCCCAAGTTAGTGAATCAATTTTGCTGTGTATCCGTAGGTCTTGAATCGTGGCTGTCATTACTCGAATCCGGGCTTGCGTTGTCTCTGTTGATTCCTTGCCGAGCTGCTGTAATGCTTGCTGTGCCTGGTTCATCAGTAGCTCAAGCGTAAGTGGTAGGTCTTCGTGCATTGTCGCTCTCCTTTTGTTTGTGTAATCAGATTATAGCATCATTGATACTGATTGTCAAGTTCAATCTTGGTAAACTTTTCCGAGCTCTACCTCTCGGATGTATGCATCCATCTCATCGTATTGCAACCATGCCCCGGTGTCCTCCTGGTGCTTCTGCCAAGCTGCAATAAGCAAGTCCTTCACGCCTTCACTTGTTCGGTCATATGCCGTAAAAGTGTAGTTGCTAGTTTCGATAGTTCCAACGAACATTAGCTCTCCTTAGTTGTCAAGTTCATATACTTCGTTTAGGTAATAATCTTTTGGGTTAGTGGCGTATTTTGATAGGTCAAACTCGCTTGCTGAATCGAACTGCTCCTCTGTCCAATCATCTTCGCCATCTACACGGAATGTAATCACGGCGTAGTCTGATACATATTCGTAGGTAAGTGCCTTACTCGGCATAGGTCTCACCATTACGGACTGTGTATTGCTCTGTGCTGTCCTCGTTCATTACCCAATACTCATCTGTCCACTCGGTGTGGTCTCCCCTGTTCCAGTCATCGCTGTCCCCGGATAACTTGATTGCTTCTTCTAGGGTTTCAGCTTCAACTGTGGTCTGATACCAGACTTCTACCTTTTGCTCTACTGTCCAGGTTGCCATTACGCTAACTCCTTTGCTAGGTCTTTGTTGTAAGCTGCCAATAGGTTCGATACCGTCTTGAACTGTTCCTCGCTAAAGTCAATACGGAACAAATCCGTGCCGTATTCCCTGAAGGCGTATTGAGCTATACCGAACTCGATAAACGCTTGCTTGTATTCGCGTTGAACATCAATCCTACGCTTGCGTTCAATTTCGTTTCGAAGTTTGCGAATCTCGGCATCCTTTTTGCGTAGCTCAATCTCATTTGCCACGGTGTCGTAATCGCCTTTTAGGGTATACAACTGCACATACTCACGGCGGGTCTGTGTTTCACCATTGGCGAACACTTGCTTGAATTCCACGCCTACGGTGTTTGCCTTTGCGCGCCAACCCTTTTCTGATTCCAAGTCTACCAGGGTAGCTTTGGCAACCCATGTCGGGTTAGCGTCTTTGCTACGGTTGTATGCGTAGGTGTTGCCGATTACCAGGTCTGCCTTTTTCATGTCTACGCGGTCTCCACAATCTCTAGGTAAGTCAATTGGTTTTGGTTGTTCATACGGTTCTCGGCTACCTTGTATTTCAATCGTCTAATCTGTGCATTTCGTGCCGAGCGAACTACAATTTCGTTTCTGATACTACGCTTTGCCTCGCGGATTGCGTTCACCATGATTGAATTGGCGTAGTTGGTGTTGCCCATCGGGCTTGTGAAGATAATCTCACAATGCCAGTTGCCATATCCATCGGCGTAGGTGTTGAGCTTGTAGTTCGGTGTTGGCATTAGTTGGTCTCCTTAGCTTTGATATCGTTATACTTTTCAATTATGCCCTCGACTGCAGCTTCAGCATCGAAGATTGCCTCATCGATAAGGTCTCCCAGGTCTCCCCGGTTGTAGTAATCGTCAAGCCACCAGGACTTTTGGTCTGGCAGAAGGTTGTCGTTTTCATCGGTAGATGGAATGTTGCCCATCTCATACCCGCCGACACTTGCATAACCGAGCTCGACTCCGTGAAGGTATACCTTGGCGATGATGTTTGCATAGTGCCACTCATCGTTTTCCCAAGCTGCAATTTGCTTAGGTGTGTAGGTGTCAAATTCCTGTGGTGTGCTGTAAAAGTCTCCTTCGGTAGATAGGTGAATACTGAACCCATCTTTGACAAGCTGAATCATTAGTTAGCTCCTTCGGTCTCATAAAAGTCGGCGGTTGAAATTGGGTTAGCGACAGTCTGGCGAGCTTTGACAATTCGGTAAGGTGTGCCAGTCCAGGACAGGAATGCCGAAACATAGTCCTTGGCTGATTGAATGTCGGCAAATTCATACTCGATGAATCCGCGCTTAGTTTCTACCTTGTAAATCATGTTGTCCTCCTGTGGATAACTTTGCGACCGGGGAAATTGTGAATCCTTAGAAAATCCTGTGAATGGTCTATTTGGGCTTGAAAAGTGCTATAAACTATTTATTGCGTATATTAGGTTTGCTATCTAGTATAAGTAGATTATAGCATGGATATTTGGGGTTGTCAAGTTGATATTTGAATTTCGTGTCGGCGTGTCGTGCTGATTTTGCGACATATCCGATGCTTTTGAGCTGTTTTACAATACTGTCTATTACTTTATATATATATTTATTATAGTATTCTATTTTTATAACGGTGAGGGGTAAGTGAGAAAAAAAAGTTATCCACAACCCCTCGATTTTACCCTTCTTCGCCTAGGTGAAACTTGACAACGAAACCGGGGTAATTTTCCTTTTCGGTGATTAGGTATTCTATGCCATCGCGGGTTAGGCGAGTGTCTAGCCATGCTCCACAATCACAAGCTTGTGGCGTGTCTGATTCTAGTTGCCCGAATACATCTTCGTAAGCTGCAAGTGAATCTTCGTCATCTACGGTCTCGGTAAAGTCGTAGGTCGCGGGTCGATTCCAGGTTAGGTTGTGTTCGGTTGCAAAGTCAATTGCACAATCGCGACACACTAGGTCTGCAAAGTCTGCCGTCTCGACTGCATAAGTAGAGTGAATGATGTTTTCCAATTTAGTTGTCTCCTTCTAGTGCAAGAACCTTCTGAAGCTTTTCGATAATCTGCTGGGCTTCAAACCGGGTAAGGTAAAAACCTGTGGTGTTGTTTGAAACTAGCTTGCCATCAATCTCAAAGTGGTCGCTTAGCGATAGACGGATTGAGTAGTCTCCGTTATCTTCTTGGTTGTAAGCGTGGACTAGCTTTGGGTGCATCATGTTGGTCTCCTTGAGTAAGTGTTGCTTTGTTGTTATGTCATTATTATAGCACGAATCTGGCAAGCCATGTTGTGTTTTGGCAAAATATTTATAACAAATTTATAACGGTCAAACCTGGTCCAACTACCATACGGCGAGCGCTTTGTCAAGCCATGTTATCGAATCGTTATAATTGCAGCTCATACCATACCGGGTTGCAATTGTCAAGCGATGTTATCAAATTGTTATTTTATAAATCAGGTATCAAACCAAGTTTATCACTTTGACCGGGTAATGTCAAGCCATGTTATGAAATTGTTATCTAAATATTTTGGGTAGGGTCGGTTCTCTCCCGGATTACTTAGCTTAGAATGGGTGAGCTATTTATTTCTGTTTTTTATTATAAATCTATTCTAGCATAGATTTCGGCGGTTGTCAAGTCCCGGCCCTGGACTCGAACCAGGGTGTATGCCGTTCCGGGTGGTGGTTATTTTGCAGGCTTGAGCTTGTCGGGTGCAGCTCCACAACCAGGGCAAAAGCTGAGCTTGCTGATGTATGGGTTATACCAATTGCAGTCTGTGCATCTCATTATTACTCCTCAAAATCCAGGTCGATTGAATCAAATTCCCATAGTTCGCCAAATGGGTCGCGTAGTGTGTAAAGTTCGCCAGAGCTGCCGACAACCTCCCATAGGATAGGTTCACGAACCTTTGGCGATTTGTCGCGTAGTCTACGGCCGACAATTCTCATGTCGCTTGCGTATAAGTCGCTTCTGATGCTTGCGAGCATTAGATGCCCCTCCCTGTGATTTGTTTGGTTTTGCGCGCTTGACGCAAAACCAGGGTTCTGGCTTTGGCGATTGCGGTTCTGTTTGAGTCTGGTCGCTTCATTAGTTGTCTCCTTCATCGTTGTAGCATGCTTCACAACCGTAGCCAATTAGCCCGGTGTAGGTGTGGTCTGGTTCGATAGATTCATTCCAAGGTGTGTTTTCAATGTCGGTTGCGACAGGTATGCGGTTCACGAACCTGCCAGAGCCAAAGCTGGTGTCCTGTTGGCACCATGCACAATAGTTGCCGATGTCGAGCGTGTTTTCCATTTTTGGATATCCTTCTTTAGTGAGTCTAGTAATTTCGTGGAATCATGCGGTCTGCCTCATCACGCAAGCCCCGCAAATCTTCGTAGATTTTCCAAAAGTTGTCGGTCGTGTTGTGAACATCCTTAAGCATCCAAGGCATTGAGCCTAGTTCGTCTAGGATGTCTAGAGCCTTGCTGTATTCGTGTCGAACATCTATGGCGTTGCGAACCATCTTAGAGCAAGCCTCGCAAGGCGATACTGCAGAACAGTCGGTGGCGTGTGTCATTTTCCGTTATCCTTTGTTTTGTGGTTGCACGGCGCTCGCCGTGTCGTGCCTAGTCGGGACTTGCACCCGATAAACCGCGCGTTCGGTCTAGGCTGTTGGTTATGCAAACATCAAGAGGGCATCGTGCAACTTGCGAGCGATGAATCGCAAGTCATCGAAGGTTTCGAACGATGTTTGAAAACCATCGCGAGCGCCATCGGTATAGTCGTAAATCTCGAACATCTGGCTATCGTTGGCTTCGTCATCATCGAAATAGTAGCCTGCATGCAATTCCATGCCATACATCTCGATTACTAGAAAACCCGGATACTCTACCCATGACTCGATGCCGTAAGTCTCGGCAAGAATGTGCTTGATTTTGTGCATGTCGTTAACGACAATCTCTTGCGATAGTTTCACGATTTACTCCTTGTTAGTTGATAGGTTGCTAATTATGTAGATGAATGCGCCAACGCTTGCAAACACGAACCCTAAGCCAGCCCCGATTTTGGGACTGGCTACCAGCATAGCGATTAGTGCAAGGGCTGAGAGTGCAACGGCTAGAGCCCTCATTAGATAGCCCACGCTTTACGGATAATGTTCTGCAGGCGTGAAGTTGTCATCGAGTATTTGCGAGCGTTTAGCCATAGAGCGCCATCTTTAGCGGTTGCGATAAGGGTTGAGTATGAAACGATTCGGTATTCGCCATCGGTGTCAGTGTATGCGTGGCAAGAGCCGTGAGTGAACGGCGAGCGGGTTGCGATTAGTGCTGGCATGGTTGCGTATGATGCGCGGGTAATTCTGTTCATGATTCCGTTGTCCTTTGTTTGATTGAATGAATGCTAACGCATTCCCAAGATTATCAGAGATTAGGCTGATAACCAAGGGCTAGGGTTAGTGGCTGTTTAGTTTGCAGTCATGGCATAGGGTTAGATGCGGTTCGTATTCCCCGCCGTTTAGGACTTCATCTTCGGGGAACGCTTGCTCGCAACCATCGCAAAGTTCTAGCGCTCCGTCTCTGTCGCAAGTTGTGTAAGGGTAGCAAAAAGTTAAGTCTCCATCGTGCTGAATTTCAGACTCGAGGCGTGGCTTACGGCATGCATCGCAAAAGTGAAAAGTCTTCATTAGTAAGCCTCGAATTCAATCTCGACTGATTCCATCAGTTCATCGGTCAAGTCAATTTCGGCAAAGTGCAGGTCTAGGTTTTCCATTTCGGCGCGGTTGTCGATTAGTTCGATTAGTTCGTTCATTTCCAAATCCTTTGTTTAGCGAAAATACCCATGCCAAAGTCTGGCATAAGTTCACCCGCTAAACGGGTTGCGCTGTTGAATTTTCAAAGGTCAAACACGCGAAGAGGGACAAGGTCGAAACCGCCATCTCTTGGTGCTGGGTCAATTATAGGCACACCCAGAGCTAGTTTGTCAAACCCTGGCACTGTCCCAAAGAAATCATTTTATTCCCGCAGCTACCTGGTTTTGGAGGGCCTCACACCCATATCCAATTTTTCGCAATTTCCAAAATCATTTCAGCAACCCCGTACAATATGTATACAGACCCTGCCTACCTGCCTACAATTTGCACGTTGATATGGTAAGATGTATATATGTCAGAAATAATCGTAAACATGTCAGGCCTCGGTAAGTTCACCATGGTCCTCGACCTAGTTGACCCATGCCTAGATGAAGACGACAACACCGAGGTGTGGCAGGCCAAGTTCTGCGATGATTCAAACGATGACTGCCAGATTGTCTTCTTTGAAATTAGCAACGACTATGAAGCATGGGACCTCATCGATGCGGCCATTCAAACATATCGGGATGAAGTCATTCCTGGCTAAATGCCGACCTAAAAAATTTTTCGCGTTGGATTTTTAAAACTTTTCAAGGAGACCAAATGACTAGAGGTATCGGCGACCCAGCCCCAACCCCAGAGGATAACGGCCAAGACCAAAACAGCAGCGAGATTGACGCTGTTATCAATGAGCTTATCAAGGGCCAGAATAAACTACACGACCGATTGGTTGACCTTGAGCGTAAGCTTGACCATGTAATCGCAGTATTCCCAGAAACAGCAGCCCCTAAGCGAGTATGGAAGCGTGGACTTTAGATGTCTAACCTACCTGCAACTCGTGGCACGACAATCCTAGACGACATCCTTTTGAAGGCTGCCGCAGACGGTCGTAGCCCGATTGAGATGGAACGCATCAGCGGCATACCTGCAGCCCAGGCTGTGCAGCACGTAAAGCAGTTGCTCGATTCGCGTGATGTGTGGACCGAACACCAGCAACGTCAATTGCTACTGCATGAACTCCACGAACTAAAAGACTCGCTACGCGACCATGCTCTAAAAGCCAAGGACCTCGACAGCGCAAGACTACTACTTAAGAGCCTTGAAGTAATCGGCAAGCGACTTGATACACAGCAGGTTGCCCTTGATGAGAATGTTATTAAGTTGAGTGAGTACCAGCAGGCAATACTGCTACGTGCTATGGATTCCGCATTGACCTTCGCTAAGAATGAACTTGCCGAGCGTTACCCTGATATCAGCCGCAGTGAACTTGAGGCTCTAGTGGCTGATGGCCTTGTGCGGGCTAAGTATGAGATTATGGATGATGTCGCCGAGGGCGGCATCAGTGCTACCGAATGATAGACAGCGTACTAGACGGTGTTATTGCTGACCTCAGACAGCGAAGCAAGAAGGCTGACTACCTAACCGACCCAGCTCTATGGGCAAAGGAGGTCCTCGGCAAGCACATGTGGTCGAAGCAACGCGAGGTTGCTATGTCCGTTGTGAATAACACGCACACCGCAGTTGTGTCATGTAACGGTGCTGGTAAGTCAGGACTTGCAGGCATGTTGGCAGTTTGGTGGGTTGCCACCCATGAGCCACGAGATGTTGCGGTTATTTGTTCGGCACCAACCTACGTTCAGATTGCCCGTGTGTTGTTCACGGAGATTAAAGCCAACTATGACCTTGCAAAGCAGAATGGCGTAAACCTACCCGGTCAGATTAACCAGAGCCAAGAGTGGAAACTCGATGATGGTTTTGTTATGGCTTGGGGTCGTAGACCTGCCGATAAAGACCTAGTTAGCTCCTTCCAAGGTATTCACAGACGTTACGTTATGGTTATCCTAGATGAGGCTGGCGGTATCCCCGAGGATTTGTATACTGCGACTGAAGCGGTTACCAACACCGAAGGTGCTCGTGTTCTAGCGATTGGTAACCCAGACCAGCGAGGAACTACGTTCCACAAGATATTCCGCGAGGACCCTACTTGGAATAAGATTAAGATTAGTGCGTATGACACGCCTAACTTTACTGACGAAAAGCATGAAGTACCAGAAGACCTACTGCCGCTGCTAATCCAGCCAGCATGGGTTGAGAAGCAGAAGATTTCATGGGGCGAGGAATCGGCTCGCTTTAAGTCGAAGGTTCTGGGTGAATTTCCAGACGAAGCCGACAACACGTTCTTCAGCCAAACTGCACTCGACCGCTCGATTGATGCTGATATTATTGAGGACTACTCGATTGTCCCTAAGCTTGGCGTGGACGTTGCCCGCTTCGGTGAGGATGACTCGGTTGCCTACCTAAATAGAGGTGGCCGCGCTAGAGTTGTGGAGCGATGGACAAAAGCCACAGCGATTGAAACCGCTAATAGAATTCACAGGATTGCGATTGACAATGGATGCGATGAAGTACGGGTTGACGGTGCTGGTCTTGGTGGTCCTATTATTGACCTCTTGGCTAATCTCGCCAATGGTTCGTATACTGTCATATCTATGCTTGGTTCTGCTGCGTCACCGGATAATACTCGTTGGCACAATGCTCGTGCTTACAACTTCGACTCACTACGCGAACAGATGATGGCGAACGAGATTGACCTTGACCCAGACGACAAGGCTCTGCTCGATGAGTTGCTGATGATTCAATATAAGTTCTCCGCTAAGGGTGCAATCCAGATTGAATCCAAGGATGACATGCGAAGCCGTGGAATTAAGTCTCCGGACAGCCTAGATGCGCTGGTCTATGCCACTGTGAATCTAGAGCACATACTAAAATCCCCGTATGCCGATAAGAAACCTGGCGATAGAGTGTCTTACGACACGAGTTATCTGGATGCACAGCATCCCTTCTATAGCCAATGGGTGTGGTAAAATAGGTTTATACCTACTTTTAAGGACTTTTAATGGAAAATCCAGAGCTTTTGACCGAGAATTTGAAGGCAATGATTGCCGAAAATGAACTTCTTCGGGAGTCTTATTCATCTATGGCTCAGGCCGTTCTAGCCTTCGATGACGCTGGATGGAACACTGCAGGTGCAGCAAGTTCTACTGATGGCTTCTCTTTGACCGAATTGCAGGACTCTGCGGTTCGTATCCGTGAAACCACCGAAGGTAACCCGCTATTGAAGCGTGGTTGCGGTCTTCGCACCTCATACATCTTTGGCCGTGGCGTTTCATTCTCGGACCAGCCACCTCGTATCCAGAAGTATATTCAGGACCCACGCAACCAAGAAGTCCTATTCTCACCTGAAGCACAGGTAATTAACGAGCGTAGCCACTTCACCGATGGCCAGTTCTTCCTGCTTGCCAACGTAGCAACCAAGCAATTCCAGCGTATTCCGTTCAACGAGATTACCGCAATGGTTACCGACCCAGACGATGCAGAGCGTTTGCGCTACATCCGTCGCACTTGGACCAGCAAGGTTCAGGAGTTGACCTCTGGCTCGGCTAAAGAAGTTATCAAGAACGTTTGGTACCCAGTTGACACCTACACCCCAGAGAACGGCCGCTTCGTGGCTTCGATTCAGGGCTTCCCGGTAGACCAGAAGTTCCGTATGTTCCCTTCACAGGTGAACCGTCGTGCCGGTCAGGTGCTTGGTATTCCTGACGCATTCCCTGCACTACCTTGGGCGCATGCATACAACGAGTATCTAAAGGATGGCTCTCGTATGCTAAAGGCTCTAAGCATGTTCGCTTGGCAGCTTAAGGCCAAGACGAAGACAGGTGCTACCAATGCTGCTGCGACGATTGCAACTCCTGCTACTGCAGGTTCTACAGCTGTTATGGGCGCTGACATGGACCTCAGTGCAATGCCTAGAGGCAACAATGTCAACCTTACTGATGGCCGTCCGTTGGGTTCAATGGTGGCTTCTGCCCTTGAGGTCTCGGTTGTCGCACTTCTATCGGACCCGGGTTCCTCGGGTGCGTACGGCACGGCACAAACGCTAGACGTTCCAACCGTCAAGGCGATGGAATCTCGCCAGCAGGTTTGGTCATTGTTCTACAAGCGTGTGCTTGCATTCTTCGGCGCTAAGACCGATGCCCTTGAAGTCAACTGGCCTAAGATTGAGACCGAGCCTTCACAGCGTATGACTCAGGCTCTTGCTCTTGCGTTTGAGACCAAGGCTATCCACCAGGATGAGTACCGCGCTGCGATTATCGAAGTGCTTGACGTTCCTCGTCTACACCTCGAACCACCAAGTGATGGCACCGATGTTGCAAACGATAACTCGGCGAGCGCAGTTCCTTCGCAGGGTAACTCTGGCAGCGTAGGCTCAATGCAGGATAATGCAAATGACCAGCGCGCTGGAGACAACGCGCCAGTAGCCTAATCCTATATCTGTATGGTATACTTATCTTTAGTAAGATAACTTATTGGAGAATTTATGACTGTTTCGCTTAACGAATCGCTTGCCTTTAGTGCAACGGGTTCTGGTAAAAAGTGGAGTGTAAAGGTTATCGAATCCGGATGGGGTTCGTCGGGCTATTACCCAGCAGAAATGCTGAAGGAGTATGGCCCTCAGGTGTTCCGCAAGGGCACCAAGGTATTTATGAACCACCCATCTGTGAATGAAGAGAGCGACCGCCCAGAGCGCGACATTAACGCACTTGCCGGTAAGCTTGTTTCTGATGCCAAGTTCGATGGCAGCGGCCTTGTAGCCGAAGTAGAATTTTACTCACACTTTGCCCCCATCATCAAAGAGATGGCTGGGGATGTAGGTTTGTCAATCCGTGCATTGGGTGAATCCCGTGTTGGTGAGGCAGAGGGCCGTCAGGGTCCAATCATCGAAGCATTGGTGGCAGACCCACTGACTAGCGTAGATGTTGTAACCGTAGCCGGAGCAGGTGGCAAGTTCTTGTCACTTCTTGAGAGCTACACAAGAAAAGACGATGAGGCAACTGTGCTGTCGGAGTCTGTATCGGAAGGAAACGAAATGACTATCACTAAGGATGAGTTTGACGCAGCTATTGCTGACGTTAAAGCAACCTTCGCTGAAGCTTTCGGCCCTCTATCTGAATCTGTAAAGGTTCTTGTAGAGTCTGCAACCCCTGCTGAGACTGAAGAGGCTACCGAAGAGGCTGCCGAAGAAGTTCCTGCTGTGGACCCTGTAGAAGTTGCTGAGAAGTTCACCGAATCTGGTCTTCCAAAGATTTCGCTAAAGCGTGTTGCTGAAGCAATGAAGTCTGAGACCAACACCAAGACTGTTGACGAGCTAATTGCAGACGAGAAGGCATATGTCTCAGCTGTAAGCGAGTCGGCTGCAAAGGCCGTAGCGACTGACACCGTTGGTGTTATCTCTGAGGCTCACTCAACCAATGCTGCAGATGAGTTTAACGATATCGTTAACCGCATTGCTGGCAACAAGTAAAGAAAAGGAAAAGTAAATGGCTCTTAACGAGATTTACAAAGACGGCAATGAGCTAGTCCTTCCTGTAGCAAGCACCGTAGTATCTGGTGACCTTGTTCAGGTTGGTGCACTTGTTGGCCTAGCACAGCGCGACGCAGCTGTTGGCGAAGACGGCAACTACTACACCACCTTGAAGTTCAACGGTGTTGTAAAGGTTTCTACTTCGGTTGCAGTTACCGTTGGTGCTGCAGTATACATCACCTCTGCTGGCGTTATCAACGTTACCGCTTCAGGTAACAAGTTCATTGGTCACGCTGTCACCGCAAAGGCTGGCACCTCAGCTGGCGACATCTACGTCCGTCTAACCCAGGCTGCGTAAGGAAGATAGAAAATGACTGAAAAGATTACTTCACGCCACATTGAGGCTGCAAAGGTTCTTGAGGGCGCTCTTCGCGGCGACCGCATGGACAAGCTAAAGCTACAGGAAGGTATCTCTACCTCTGACCTGCCAGTTCAGCTTACCCCAACCATCAACAAGATTCTTCTTGAGAACTACGCATCTGCACCTAAGGTGTGGGACAAGTTCGCAACCAAGTTGGTTCTTGACGACTTCCGCGCACAGCCATTCCTAAACCTCAAGTACGAGGACGACGGCAAGGACAACGCAGGCGACAAGTTCCGCGATGGTTCACTTCCAACCGTAGGCGAGTACGACGAGTACCCAACTGCTGGCTGGTTCTCAACCACCGAGAGCTCAATGCAGCTCAAGAAGTCGGGTCAGCGCATCCGCTTCTCATGGGAAGCAATTGTTAACGATGGCAACATCGGCCTACTAGAGCGTCTACCTATCGAGCTTGGCCTAAAGGCTGCCGGTAAGGAAGACGAAGAAGTTACCAAGCAGCTTGTTTCGACCTCAGGTCTAAACGCTGCTAACTTCAACTCAGGCAACGGCAACTTGTTCAACTTTGCTCTAACCCTAGAGAACCTAGAGTTGGCAATCCAGGCTGCAAACACCCAGGTTTACAACGGCAAGACCATCACCCCGGTCTCACGTTTCGCCTTGGTTATCCCTCAGGCTCTAGAGCTAACCGCTCGCAAGATTCTTGCTGTGCAGTCAGTTCAGACCGACGTTACCACTGGTGACGTTGCAACCCGTACCATCACTGGTAACCCAATTGGTTCACAGGTTGAGATTGTTGTCAACCCATGGATTAAGACCATCAACTCAGGCGCTGACGCTTACTGGTTCCTAATTCCAGTACCATCAGGCACCTTGAACCCATCTGTCGCGCTAGGCTTCCTACGCGGTTACGAGACTCCAGAGCTTCGTATCAAGATGAACGGTGGAACCTTCCTAGGTGGCGGCGACGTTCCTGCTCGCGATGGCTCATTCGACAACGATGACTTCGAGATGCGTATTCGTCACATTGCTACTGGTGGCTTCATTGTCCCAGCAGGTACCATTGCATCACGCGGTGGCGCTGCTTAATAAGCAATCACAAGAGAGTCCCTCGGCCTTCGGGTCGGGGGATTTTCTTTTACCCAGATGGATTTGCTTTATCATTTGCAGTATGTTAGAATGGTAGACCAATCAATCAAAATTACAATCCTTAAAGGAGGAGTTTAACATTTTTTCATTCAAACTAACAGACGATTTCGTAGCAGATTACCGCACGAAAAAGGCACCATTTGGCTACGCTGACGTAGCTGGTAACTCGGTAGGCGAAATTACCTTCCTCAGAACCTACAGCCGCCTCAAGGAGGACGGAACAAAGGAGACTTGGGCAGATGTTTGTGAACGTGTCACAAATGGCACCTACAGCCTCCAGAAGGACTATGCGAAGCAGCAGAGACTTCCTTGGTCGGACTCAAAAGCACACGCTTCTGCAAAGGAGTTCTACGACTCGCTGTTTAACCTGAAGTGGTCACCTCCTGGTCGCGGTCTCTGGGTCATGGGAACCGACATTGTGAACAAGCAGAAGAACTCTGCAGCCCTCCAGAACTGTGCGTTTGTTTCCACTGCCGAGATGACCAAAGACAATCCAGCAAAGCCATTTGCGTTCCTTATGGAAGCATCGATGCTTGGTGTTGGCGTTGGCTTTGACCAGAAGGGTGCAGACAAAGGCTTTAAGATTTATGAGCCACAGGAGCCAAGCGAGTATATAATTCCTGACACTCGTCAAGGCTGGGCCGAGTCTACCGCCGCATTGATTAACTCGTTTTTGAAGCCAAACCAGAAGGCTTGGGATTTCAACTACGACGAAGTTCGCCCATACGGTGAGCCAATCAAGACCTTCGGTGGAACTGCATCTGGTCCTGAGCCGCTAATCAAGCTGCACAATGGTATTCGCAACATCTTCTGTGGTCGTGAGGGTAAGGAACTTACTCGCACAGACATCGCTGACATTGGTAACATGATTGGTGTTGCGGTTGTTGCAGGTAACGTTCGTCGCTCTGCAGAGTTGCTAAT